>Ga0247609_10000171_pt1 | contig 94292 bp, 85 predicted proteins | sample 172DNAGHGlowgp2_FD_193487 | JGI IMG/M metagenome (GOLD analysis project Ga0247609, IMG submission 193487) | Sheep rumen microbial communities from Palmerston North, Manawatu-Wanganui, New Zealand - 1728 DNA GHGlow gp2 | ecosystem: Host-associated > Mammals > Digestive system > Stomach > Rumen ...
TTCCTCGGAGCTTCCCTATGACGACCGCCCTCGCTGGATAATCACCTGTAATTTCAGCGAGTTCCTTGTATATGATATGAACAAGCCTAACGGCGAGCCGGAGCAGATATTCCTCGCTGATTTGCCGAAGGAGTATTACCGCTTGCAGTTCATGGTGGGACAGAAGTCCGAAACCCTCAAAAAAGAGGAACAAATCTCCATTGAGGCAGGAAAGCTTGTCGGCAAGCTTTATGACGCTCTTATCAAGCAGTACAAGAACCCCGAAAGTCCGGACACGCTGCGTTCGCTGAATATGCTGTGTGTGCGGCTGGTATTCTGTCTGTACGCCGAGGACTCAGGGATATTCGGTTCACATGAGATGTTCGGTCAGTATCTGTCGCAGTTTCCGGTAAAACAGGTTCGTGAGGAAATTATCAAGCTGTTCAGGGTGCTCGACACTAAGCCAGAAGACCGTGATCCGTATATGGACGACGAGCTTGCTGCGTTCCCCTATGTCAACGGCGGACTGTTCGCTGACGAAAACATTGAAATTCCGAGATTTACCGAGGAAATCGTTGATTTGCTCATAAATAAGGCAAGTGCAGGGTTTGACTGGTCGGAGATCAGCCCGACTATCTTCGGAGCAGTGTTTGAAAGCACCCTAAACCCCGAAACGAGGCGTTCCGGCGGTATGCACTACACCTCAATTGAGAACATTCACAAGGTCATTGATCCGCTTTTCCTTGACGAGCTAAAGGCTGAGCTTGCGGAAAAGTGCGAATTAAAGGTCGATAAGACAAGGCGTATGCGGTTGGAGGAATTCCGAGATAAGCTCGCCTCCCTCACATTCCTTGACCCTGCCTGCGGTTCGGGCAATTTCCTGACGCAGACTTATATTGAACTCCGCAAGCTTGAAAATGAAGCTCTCAGGTCTATTCTCGGCGGTCAGAAGATGTTCGGCGGCGAGGTCATAACTCCTGTAAAGGTCGGTATTTCGCAGTTTTACGGTATTGAGATAAACGATTTTGCGGTCACGGTCGCTAAAACTGCCCTGTGGATAGCGGAAGCCCAGATGCTGCAAGAGACTGAGAATATTGTTGAGAACGAGATTCCTTTCCTGCCGCTGAAAAGCTACGCTAACATTATTGAAGGCAACTCGCTCCGCATTGATTGGGAGAGCGTTATTCCGAGGGACAAATTGTCCTTTATTATGGGAAATCCGCCGTTTGTAGGTGCAAGACTTATGGGCGAATCTCAAAAAGATGATGTATTCGCCATATTCGATGGCGTAAAAAATAATGGTAATCTTGATTATGTTGCTTGTTGGTATAAGAAAGCGGCTGACCTTATGACGGGTACTGCTATAAGAACCGCTCTTGTTTCCACTAACAGTATCACACAGGGCGAACAAGTTGCTATCCTCTGGAAAACGCTTTTTGAACAGGGTGTCCACATCGACTTTGCATATAAGACATTTATATGGGATAGTGAAGCAAGTCTGAAAGCTCATGTACATTGTGTAATCGTTGGATTCAGTAAAGCAGCAAACAACGCAGAAAAGAGACTTTTTGACAATGGTACTGAAAAGATAGTTAAAAACATTAATGGTTATCTTGTTGAAGCAAATGATATTGTAATTGAAAGTAGAACAACTGCAATATGTAAAGTTCCACCTATTGGAATGGGAAATCAGCCGATTGATAATGGTAATTATCTTTTTACTGAAGATGAAATGAATGAATTCATCAGAATAGAACCTAAAGCTCAAAAATATTTCAAAAATTTTTTGAGATATTGCAATCTGTGTCACTCTGTTGCAGTTCAGCTCATTTAATGCCCGAATCTACGGCGTTTTTTCTGGTAGAAATCGTAAAACTACCGAATCAGCGCAAAACCAAAAATTTCAAGCATCAAACATATTTTGGTAGAAACTTGGTAGATGCCTACCGCCGACGAGGTTGGTAGAAAGTTGGTAGAAACCCTAAAACAAACGGTAGAAAGCCTGTTGACAAACTGAATAATGGACAATAGCGGACGGTGTTTCATAACAGAAGCGCTGTCCGCTATTTTTATGCCCAAAATTGAATACCGTATATCGCTTCTCAGCAATGGGGAGCGTTTTTTATTTTCAGATGAACTATGTCAAGGAGGTCTTTCTATGCCAAACCCTACTGAGATCAGTCTGCTCAACTATCATTTTGAAGCTGCCGCCAGTGATGCGGTGCTGACCGTCATGCTGAATAAGTCTGATAAGGATTACTCTACTGCTGAGGAATTGAATACCGTCGCAGAGCTTGCACGGTTCAGTTATGCAGAGATCAGAGAAGCAGTGAACGAACTGCACAGGAGAGGTTTCCTCCTTGAAGTCAAAAAGCCGTATGGTTTCGTCTATGCGGTCAACAAGCTGCGAATATCAAACATGGAATTCGTGTACGGAGCATAAGCAGAGGTGAGAGAAATGGACAAGAATAATAGAACGAAAAAGACAGTACCGGATACGATATGCCGTGTACATAGGTCAGGCGGCTATGCTGTTCTAAGTAACTGCTTCGTGCGGTCTACCAATATAGGCTGTGATTCGATAGGACTGCTTGGTAAAATCAATGATCTTCCGCCTACATGGAATTTCACGATAGCCGGACTTGTGTCTATCTGTGAGGACGGAGAAACGGCAATCAAGTCTCAGCTTGCTGAACTGGAGCAATGGGGCTATGTCAAAAAGACTTTGCTGATGCCAAACGAGTCCCCCACAGGCAGGATCAGCTACCTCTATGACTTCTATGAATACTCCGAACTTGATGACTCTATCCCGAAGTATGACGTTGAGATGGAGACTTTCACTGCGGATAATGCTACCTTGAACCGTGTGAAGAAGGACAGCAATTTCACAATTATCAGTGCAAAGCTACTCAGAACTAATAAGATCAGAAATAAACTGATCGGCTTTATGATGAAGGTTCTTTCTCTGCCGAATAGCTGGAATTTCTCTATGTCAGGACTGAAAGCTATCTGCAAAGAGGGCAAGACTGCCGTGCATAATGCTGTGAACAATCTCATTGACAAGGGATACCTTGTCCGCACCAAGCTCCTGTCTAATGAGAGCGTGAATAATCATTTTGAGTATGTTTATAGCTTTTTTGATGTGCCTGTCAGCAAGGAAGATGCTGACGAACTTGATGCAGAGACTAGGCGTAAGGCTATCACGATCCGTGAGGGCGGTCGGGCGAAATCTGCTTTTTCTTCAACAGGTGAAAAACAGAAGGTAGAAAACCCGTATCTGGACATTCCGTCTGCTGAAACTCCGCTGGCTGAAAATCAGGGACAATATAATAATAACAAAACAATACAGAAAAATCAATTACTGAGTGATAAATCCTCTATCATTCCTGCGGCGACAAAGCCAACTTTCAACATTCCGAGTGTTGAAAAGCTGAATGACGAATATAACGCAGAAGAAGTAGAGTATTACACTGAGGTCGTAAAACACAACATCAGCTATGGTTATCTTGGAGACTGGCTGACAGAGGACAGACACGACGGATACAAAGAAGCAGATAACATTGTCGGCTTTATCGTAAATGAGATCTGTTCCACTCTGCCGTACACCACGCTCAGAGGTCAAAAATTCCCAAGAGCTGTTATACAGTCTAAAATGCTGCAAGCGGACATCAACATGGTGCAGAATGTCCTGCTGAAAATGGCGAAGGTCGATGATATTAAGGATTTCCGCCGATACTTCATCAGTTCCCTCTACAACGAGGTTCTGACATATCATTTCAACGAAGGCTGCGAGAGCCGATGGGCTGTTCAAGCTGTGGCAAGAGATTTCGGCTATGCTGTCTGACCGTGAAAGGAGTGATGCGTTTGACTGTATAAAGACCATATTTCATCAAATAGGAAGAAAGGAAGGTGAAAATCATGGCTAAGTCAATCCTGACACCGGAGGGTGATCTTGTCAACTATGACAACCTGATTGCGGTCAGCGTCGAAGTGCGTTCTGTCGGTGTCGATGAGGAGCATTCGGAAGATGAATACTGTATCATTGGCATTGATGTGACGAACAAGGAGAATCTGCTGTATCACTCGGCTGACCACGATAAGGTGATGAACGTTCAGCGTGACATTACCCGCTGGCTCCAGAGTGAAGCATTTTCCACTTTTGAGATGCCGACCGCAGACGAAGGCGGTGATGCCTAATGCCGTCGGACTATGAGAACGGTGCGAAGAAAACTATCGATATTTCGATCAAAGCGGAGAAAATGACCGCTGATGTGCTGAAATCGGCATTGCAGGAGTTTATGTCGGGCAAGGCAGAGAAAAAAGGGCGAATGACCTACAAGCAGTTGCAGGCAAAGTCGCCGTCCAAGCTCGACAGCATTGAGGTTTCGGACAGGAATATCGGAGATTTTCTGAAAACCGCAAGGAAGTATGATGTGGATTTTGCCCTAAAAAGAGATAAAAGCACCACTCCGCCTACCTATCATGTTTTCTTTTCCGCTGCTAAAACAGAGGATTTCAAGAGAGCGTTTTCAGAGTATGTCGGTAAGGGACAGGGCAAATCGCAGAAGCGTGGTGAGTTCACCCGTGAGCAGATGCAGCAGCAGGCTCAGAAGCTCAGGAGCAAACCTCGCAAACAGAAACAGAGAGAAAAAACAAGGGAGACCAGACGATGATCTACGGCTATTTCATGCCTGCACCCGTTCCACGGGCAAGGGGCGATGATGTTTTTACGGCAGTTTTTGATGCCGATACCAACAGAAAGGAAAGGTCTGCTAATTGCAGATCGACACGAGAAAACTCAAAAAGCTGATCATCAAGGCTATCCCCTATGTAGCTTTCTCTTATGTGGGTAACCTGATCGGCTTTGCGTACCGAACCGCTGAGGGCAACGGCTTTCAGGAAAAGCTCCTGCCCTTCATGAGTAATCTCGGTGTGGCATTTGCAAGAATCTTTCCCAGTTTACACCCGTTTGATCTTCTTTTCGGCTTGGTTCTTGCGGGTGTAATGAGGCTCGTCCTCTATGTCAAGTCGAAAAACAGGAAGAAATTTCGTCAGGGTGAGGAGTACGGCTCTGCCGTATGGGGTACGCAAAAGGATATTGAGCCGTATATGGACTTATCCTGCCCCGAAAACAATGTGATCCTCACAAAGACGGAATCTCTGACAATGGGCAAGCCCTCTGCACCGAAATTCGCCCGTAACAAGAACATTCTTGTTATCGGTGGCTCAGGTTCTGGTAAAACACGCTTTTTCGTGAAGCCGAACCTGATGCAGATGCACTCCTCCTATGTAGTCACCGATCCGAAAGGCACGGTGCTTGTGGAGTGCGGAAAGATGCTTGAACGGGGCCGCCTGAAACGTAACGCCGACGGAAAAATCGTATACCGCAAAGACGATAAAGGCTATTTCATCAAAGACGAAAAGGGCAAATATATCCCTGTCTATGAGCCGTACAAGATCAAGGTGTTCAATACCATTGATTTTGCGAAGTCGATGCACTATAACCCGTTTGCATACATCAGCAAGAAGAACCGTGAGAAAGACATACTGAAATTCGTGGAAGTGCTTATCAAGAACACTTCTTCCTCTCAGCAGCCGTCCGGCGATGACTTTTGGGTGAAAGCGGAGAAATTGCTCTATACTGCGTATATTGCACTGATATTTGCTATGTACCCCAAAGATCAGTGGAATTTTGAAACGCTGATCGACATGATCAACAATTCGGAATGCCGTGAGGACGATGAGGAATTCAAGAACTGTATTGACCTTGAATTTGAGATCGTAGAGTGCTGGCTGAACGGCACAAAGCACGATGATCCCGATGTTATGGCTGATTACGGTGATGTCTTTGAAGCTGAACCCGATGCCGATCAAAGGCGCTTGGGTGCTTTTGCACTCAAACAATTCAAGGCGTATAAGCTCGCTGCCGGAAAAACGGCTAAGTCTATCTTAATTAGCTGTTCGACACGACTCGCGCCTTTTGCAATAGATGAGGTCTTGGAGATCACCTCCTACGATGAGCTGCACCTTGATAAGCTCGGTGACGAGCTGAGTGCGCTTTTCATAATCATCTCCGATACAGATGCCACATTTAACTTCCTTGTGGCTATCATGTATTCTCAGCTATTCAATCTGCTCTGCACCAAAGCAGACAATTCCCCAGGTGGAAAGCTGACCTATCATGTTCGCTGTTTGTTAGACGAGTTCGCCAATATTGGCGAAATTCCGCAGTTTGAGAAGCTCATTGCGACAATCCGAAGCCGTGAAATCAGTGCGTCGATCATCTTGCAAGCTAAGAGCCAGCTAAAGGCTATTTATAAAGATAATGCAGATACGATTGAGGGCAACTGTGATACGATGCTGTTTTTGGGCGGTAAGGAGAAGTCCACGCTGAAAGAAATATCCGAAAGTCTCGGTAAGGAAACTATCGACAGTTTCAATACCTCTACCAACCGTGGACAATCGGAAAGCTACGGAATGAACTATCAGAAGCTCGGAAAAGAGCTGAAATCTCAGGACGAACTGGCGGTCATGGACGGCGGTAAATGTATCTTGCAAGTGCGAGGAGTGCGTCCGTTCTTCTCGGACAAGTTTGATATTACCCGTCATAAGCAGTACCCTATGCTGTTAGACGATAATCCTGCGCAGGAGTTCAACATCGAAAACTATGTGAGTGACCGAAGAGAGATGCATTTGAAACTGCGCAGAGAAGAAAGCTTTATGGGATATGGTGTTGATATGACCAACGCCGGACAGGAAGTTACAACGGCACCAGCAACAGAAATAGATACCGCTGATGCTCAAAATTCTGAGGAAACCGAAGAAAAAGAGATATATGTCGGCTTTTAACTCAGACAGCGAAGAAACCGAATAAAAGAGAAACGGTTGAAGCTGCGGACACTACTTTTTTTATTTTGAGGGAGACTTTTTACCTATGAACGAACTGAATATTTCTGCGGTCGATGCAACCGCTATGGAGACAGCAACCACTACCTCTGCACCTAAGCACAAGTGGCTCTCTAAGCTCACCCGTGGTGCAAAGAAGGCAACGATGTTTGCAACCGTTGCAGGCGTTATGGCTATGACCTGTACTACTCAGGCATTCGCAGCAGGCACCGGCGAGGTCGATACCTCGTCCTTCATCACTACTGCCTGCACCGTACTCAAGAGCGTTATCTGCCTTATCGGCGGCGGTGTTTCGCTTTGGGGTGTCGTAAACCTCCTCGAAGGTTACGGTAATGATAACCCCGGTGCGAAGTCTCAGGGCATGAAGCAGCTTATGGCTGGTCTTGGTCTGATCCTCCTCGCTATCATTCTCGTTCCTGTACTTGAGGGTATGATGACGGGTGCGGTGTAATCTGACACACGGCTAATCAAGGAAAGAGACAAGCGTAAACCTCGGCTGAACGCTATATAAATAATGCCGTTCCAATAGAATTACGAAAGGTCGCTCATGCGGTGGGCAGCGGTGGGTATATGAGCGATCATCTCAGTAACTCCTGAAATGGGGGTGATGAATAAATGGGAGTAATCAGCGATGCGATAGATGCACTGGAAGATTGGTGTAAAGACTTGTTCAAGGATGGCATTCAATCTCAGTTTGACGGCATTTCAGACCTTCTGACTGATACGTTTTCACAAACAACGGGTTCAGGCGGAAGCGGTGGGCTTGTCAATGATTTTGTAACGCAGCACCCGTCCGCTTTCACTGGCGGCGGAACAGGCGGAACTACGATCTGGTCAACTATCGAAACGCTATGCAATAACGTAGTTGTCCCTATTGGTGGCTTCATACTGACTATCATTCTTCTGAATGAACTATGTCAGATGGTGCTTCGGGGAAACAATTTCAAGGACTTCGATGATTCGATCTTCATTAAATGGATCATCAAAGCCTTATGCGGTGTAATACTTGTCGCCAACACTTATTACATCGCTTCAGCACTATTTTCGTTTGGCACAACGGTATGCTCCAACGGGCTTGCCACACTATTCGGGACCGGAGATTATCTATCTTCCACGCTCTCGATCAATCCGTCGGCACTCAGCGGTCTGAGCTTGGGTGAGCTGATGACGGTGTGGTTTATTTCCTTGATCGTTCATCTTGGGGTGCTGATACTGATAGTCGCTATCGTTATCACACTTGCAAGCCGTATCATCGAGGTGTTTATGTATCTCAGCATTGCACCTATCCCTATGGCAACTATGATGGACAGCGGTGAATGGGCTTCTATCGGTAAGAACTGGATCAAACAGCTTCTCGCTCTTTCTTTCCAGGGGTTCTTTATCGTAGTGGCACTCGGTATTTTCAAGACGCTTTTCAGCAATGCGATCGTTGCTCTGAATGCAAGTACAGACGGCGTTATCCTGCAAATGGGACTGCTTCTCGGCTATACCGCAGCACTTATCTTCACGATTCTCCGCACAGGAGCTATCAGCAAATCAGTGTTTAACGCTCACTAAGAACAAGATCGGAGGTCAATAATGGCACATTATGTACCGATCCCAAAAGATTTGAACGACATCAAAGAGAAGTTCATTATGGGATTTACGAAACGACAGGTAATATGCTTTGGTATCGGTCTTGTTCTTGGTGCGCCTGTGTACTTTCTCACAAGAGCGTCTATCGGAATGTCGGGAGCAATCTTCGCTATGGGTGCGGTCGCTGCACCTGCGATACTCTGCGGCATTTACAAGAAAAACGGCGTGTTCTTGGAGAAACAGGTGAAGTTCATGCGTGAATACTTCACAAGACCGAGAAAGCGATATTACCGAACAACCAACATTTTCGTTTCTATCGAAAGACAGATCGAATACAACAGAATCAAGAAGAAGCTGAGAGATGCCGAAAGAAAAGGCTGATACGGCTCTTTATATATAATAGTATAACTTTCGGTGTCTCCGCTTTGGAATATAAACGGAGGTCACAATGGGCTTTAGAAAGAGAAATGCCAAAAAACGTGATGACCGCAGCTCGGCTAAGGTTATCATGGGCAAGCCTGCCTCTAAACTGACAAAAGAGGAAAAAAAGATACTCTCCGCAAGAATGGCGGAGATCAGGAGTGAAAACGGCGGTAAATCGACTGTGCAGAACACGATCCCGTTCCTATGTATGTATCAGGACGGTGTGTGTCAGGTGTCGGAGAATTTCTTTTCCCTGACGGTGCAGTTTTATGATGCCAACTACTCCATTGCAGAGTTTGATGAGCAGAACAATATCTTTTCCAAGTATTGCGATGTGATCAATCTCTTTGACAACACAATTCGTTTTCAGCTTACCTTTGAGAATCAGAACAGATCGAAGGCAAAGCTCGTCAAAACGGTGCAGATACCCGAACAGGACGATGATTTCAACTCTATCCGTAAGGAATACAGTGAAATGCTCACTGATAAACTGCTGAAAGGCAGCAACGGACAGAGTGCAAGGAAGTTCCTGACATTCGGTATCGAATCCACATCATACAAAGCGGCAAGGGCAAAGCTCATGTCCATCAAGAATGATGTTATCAAGGGATTTAAGGCTTTCGGTGTCGAAGCGGAACTGCTTGACGGCAAGCAGAGGCTTGAAGCTCTGTATTATGCCCTGAACCCTTACCGCAATTCCCCATTTCTTTTCGATTGGGGCGAAATGCTGAGGGCAGGAATGGACACAAAGGACTTCATCTGTCCGCCCTCGCTGAAATTCAATAAGAGTGACTTTGAGATTGGCAATGCCTACGGTGCTGTGTGGGGTATGAATATCCTCGCCGGAGAGCTGCCCGATGAGATACTCAAGGACTTCCTTGAAATGCAGAACTTGTTCTGTGTAAACCTTCATGTCGAACCTCTGGACCAGATTGATGCCCTGAAATTCGTCAAGAAGAAGCTGACGGCGGTCGAAGCTATGAAGGTCGATGAGCAGAAAAAGGCTTCTCAGGCAGGATATGACACAGATATTCTTCCGCCTGCTATCAAGATGTACATTGAGGACATTGACAAACTGCTTGCAGACTTAAACAGCAAGAACGAGCGTCTTTTCCATATCTCGATCAGTATCAGGGCTTATGCAAAGAGCAAAAAGTCGCTGAAACTGCAAGCAGAAATGCTCAAGCGTATCTGTCAGAAGAACAACTGCACTATGTTCCCCTACGATTACAGACAGGAGCAGACGCTTGTTTCTACACTGCCTATCGGCTATAACGAGATTCCTGTCCGCCGTGAGATGCACACAAGCGGTATCGCAATCTTTGTTCCGTTTACCACGAAAGAACTTTTTCAGGATGGTCAGGCGACATACTATGGAGTGAACACACTTTCGGGCAATATGATAAGAGCCAATCGTTCAAGGCTCAAAAATCCCAACGGACTTATCCTCGGCACACCGGGCGCAGGCAAGTCTTTCTCTGTAAAAAGAGAGATCTTAGACTGCTTTCTGACCACCACGGACGATATTATCATCTGTGATCCAGAGGGTGAGTATTTTCCTCTTGTGTCGGCGCTCCACGGACAGCTTATCCGTATCGCTTCAAACAGCGAACAGCACATCAACCCTATGGACATCACCATTGATGACTATATGTTCAGCAATCCGATGGAGGTCATCGCCAACAAATCTGACTTCCTGATCTCCCTGTGTGAGATCATAGTCGGCGGTCGCTACGGACTTTCCGCTGAGGAACGCTCCATTATAGATAAGTGCGTACAGCGTATCTATGAGCACTTCATTGAGAATGAGCCTTCTGTCGAGAAGATGCCGCTTCTTTCGGACTTACAGCGTGAGCTGAAAAACGAGGGTGAAATCGCTTTGAGGGTGTCCAATTCCCTTGAAATGTTCGTAAACGGCAGCCAGAACCTCTTTAATCATCGCACCAACATTGATATGAGCAATCGTATCATCTGCTTTGATATTAAGGAGCTTGGCAATCAATTGAAGAAAGTGGGTATGCTGATCGTTCAGGATACCGTGTGGAACAGGGTTTCCGCAAACCGTGAGAAAAAGAAGATCACTCGCTACTATATCGACGAGTTCCATTTGCTTCTTAAAGAGGAGCAGACAGCGAAGTATTCCGCTGAGATCTGGAAGCGTTTCCGTAAATGGGGCGGTGTTCCCACGGGCATCACCCAAAATGTCAAGGACTTGCTTTCTTCTCAGGAGGTCGAGAATATCTTTGACAATTCGGATTTCGTGTATATGTTGAATCAAGCCGCAGGTGACCGTGATATTTTAGCGGAAAAACTGCACATTTCCAAAGAGCAGATGAAGTATGTCACGAACAGCGGTCCGGGCGAAGGACTTATCCGCTATGATAAGGTGCTTCTGCCGTTTACGGATAAGTTCCCGACTGATACAGAGATGTATCGCCTTATGACCACGAAGCCGACCGAAAGTGCGTAAACTGCAAAGAATGGAGGATTTATGAGCTTACAAAGAAAAGAGAATAACCTCCGCAGAGCGCAGGCACGTTTCGATAGAGTCAGCAGACGGTCGAAACAGTTTCAGATAGACTTCCGCCGTGAAGCAAACAGCAGAGGTCGCTTTCGTACCCGTCCCCATATCGTCCGTGGTGAGAAAATGCACCACGGCGGTCGGGGTATCATTCACAAGGTCGCTAATGCAAAATACCGCATTACTGGCGATAAACCGTCCGTCACCCGAACGATAAAATCATGGCAGCCTAAGACATTCAAGGGCAAGCTGTTCAAGGCAAACGCCCGTGCTGTGAATTTTGCGGTACATGATGTAGCTCAGACGGCAGTCGATACAGCTCTCGCAGCGGAAACAGGCGGTATCAAAACAGCCGATACCGCCCAGCGCGAAGTCCGCAACAAGCTCAAACAGAAATACACCCGTGAAGCGGTGGACGATTATCACCGTGGTGTGTTTCTCATGGGCCGCACGGCGGTCGATGCCGTCAAGGGTACGCACAATCACCTGAAAACTAAGAAGCAGTACAAGCTCGAAAAAGCGAAGTTACAGCTAAAGAAAGCCGATAACAAGCTATATAAGGCGAAAACACAGAAGCCGAAAATGGCTGCAACTAAGGCTGACCTGAGAAAAGCGAAAGCGGAGTATCGGGCGAAGGTAAAACCAGCCCACGGCAACAAGCTCCGCAAGGCGATGAACAAACGCCGATTGCAGGCATATAAGCAGACAAAGCGTGAGCTGAAATTTGAGCGTAAGCAGATCAGAACGGAAAGCAAGTTCCGTATCAAGGAATACCGCAATCAGAAGAAGATCAAAAAGCTCAGTGATCCGGGACTGCTTGCATTGAAGCCTGCCACATATACCGCAGGCAGAATGAAAGCGTCAGCTTGGCAAAAGGCAGTCAATGAAGATCAGGACAACGACTTTCTCCACGCTATTGACTCCGCAAAACGGCGTGTAGTCGAACCGGCTGCACAAAAGGTCAGCAAGCTCCAGCGTTTACAGAAAAAGGAGAAACAGCGTGAGCGCCTGAATGACAAGAAGTCGAAGTCCAATAATCGCCTGAACCGTCAGGAAAGCAAGCTCAAAGAGAAACATGACAGCTACAAGAAGCGGAAAAAGCCGAAGCCCAAAAAGAAAAAAGGTGCGAAGGATACGATTTCCGCTGCTCTGAAAGCCGCTTGGAAATTCGTGAAGAATGTTTATGAGAGCGAGGTCAAAAAGTTCTTTCTTTGTCTGGCGATACCTGTCATTGTTATACTGCTTGTATTTGCGATATTCACGATGATATTCTCGGCTACTTCCTCTCATAGCGGTTTCACCCTCGGCACATACGCAGCTCAGGACTATGACCTGAGTGAAGCAGAGAAATACTACACGGAACTTGCCTATAACCTGAATCAGAAGATACGCAAGGTCGGCAGTTCTTCCGACTGGAAAGACGGTCTTGAAGACTTCGGTGCAAATTCAAGTGATCTCGATGATACGCCCGATGAATGGATTTGGGGACAATCCTCGGTCTATAACTGGACTCCGCAGTATGACTTCGACACCTACAAGCTGTGGTCTTTCCTCTGCGCGTACTACTATGATTTCGATGCCGATAATGATGATATTTATTATTGGGAGTTCGACGGAGATACGGAAGATCTGCTTGAGGAAATCTTCAATGCTGAATATGAGTTTGTGTATCACTACGATAATACGTCCCATTGGGAATATCGGTCGCAGTTTGACAGCCGTGGATACTACTCCATAAACGGCAGCGGTACTACGGGTTCTTACGGATATATCGACATTACTTATCCCGGTGCTCTCCCATTCAGTGGATATAACAATGGCAACACGATCTACTTCAATCTAAGCAACGGCGAAGTTCTGAACTACTCCAAAGGGTATGCAGCAACAGGCTGGTATCTGAAAAATCAATATTATGATGACTACGATCCGAATGGCAACTGCTACGAAGGTTGGTTTCATGACGGTGAAACCTGCGGTTATGGAATTTATAACGATGACGGTGAACTTGTAACACCTATCCCTTACGTTATCCCCTCGGAAAGCTGGTGCAGTTTTCTGAAAAAGTATGACTGGATAACAGATTGCCGTCTTTACTACAACGTCAAGCAGAACAAAACCTTTGATGAGGTCATTGCCGAAAAGCTCGGAAGTATGTCACATTCTGATGAGCGTTTGCAGTATTACAGTCTGCTTATTGGCACTGACGGTACAGCTTCACTGTACGGCAATCATCAAACTTTGCATAATCTTCTTCCGGGTGCTACGATCCGTGACTATACCCTGAAACGTGAGTTTGGGTATGAAATGACGGGTTGGAACACTGACAGCGACGGTCTGTATCAGGGTATCAAGGTGTACTGCACCAACGGCGATAAACTCAAAGCTCCGTTCAAGGGAAAGATCACCGATGTTGATACCGATGATAACAAGATCACGATCCGCAAGGACGATGTGGAGTATTGGTATGACGGCACCGGAGGAACAAAGCGTGATACTGAGGTTACTATCGCCAACGCTGTACTGTTAAGCGGTTTCTCTGAGGGTGATACGGTAAATGACGGACAGGAGTTTGCAAAAACAACAGCAGGAAATGTGAATTTCCATATTTATATAGACACTGACGGCTATGGTTGGGACTACATTGATCCCCGACTGGTGCTGTATTGACGGAGGTGCTGAATGGCTCTTTATGATGCAAAGATCGAGAAATTCAGCAAAAAGGTAGAGCAGCTTGAAAGAAATATCAAGCGTGATACAGAGGAACGCAGACGGCTTCTCTCCGAAATCACACGCCTGCGTTATCTCTCGCTCTGCGAAAAGCTGAATTGTGAAGGAGAGGAATTAGAAACCGTGCTTGCCAGAGAACATGAGCAGATTCAGAATATGAAGGCTCGTGGTCTGACCGATGATGAGATAGACGATCTCGGCAAAGGCGGCAAATACGAAGAACAAATGAGTTTTTACTCTGAGGAGGACAATGATGAAAACAAGAATGATTAGTGCTGTGATGGCTGCTTTCATGCTTGCAACAGCAAGTGTCGGCGGTATTACTGCTTCTGCCGCTGAGAGAGCTTCTGCCGAAGAAGGAACAGCAGAGACTACTGCGGTCGATGAAGAAAGCTCGGCTGATACTACGGAAACAACCGCTTCTGAGCCTGCGGACGAAAGCTCCACTGTAACGGAAAGCTCCGATGATATGGAGAAGTTCCGTGAGGTCATGAGTGAGCTTGCCGAGGCTGAAACAACCGATGTTGTTCCCGACTATGACGGTGATCCCTATTACGATACTGACGGCAATGCAACCCTTATCAAGTCTGAGCAGATCATCTACAATACCGAAGAAATGCAGTTCATCGCTGTGACTACAAAGGACGGTCACGTTTTCTATGTGCTTATCAATTATACTGCAAAGAACGGCGAGGACAACGTGTATTTTCTGAACAAGGTCGATGATTACGACCTCTACGCGCTTCTTTATGCAGGAGCAGAGGAAAAAGACGATAAAAAGAAGATCACACCCGAACAGGCAGCTCAGGCAGCGGAAAGAGCAAACGGCAGAGTGCAGTCCGGCAACAGTACCGATGCAGACTATACCGAAGATACCGCTGAGGACGGCGAGGAAACATCTGAGCCAGAAGCTCAGGTAAAGCCTGTTCCTATGAACAAGAACAGTATGATTCTTGTTTTCGGTGTGCTTGCTCTGATCGGTGTCGGTGCCGCAGGATTCTTCCTGATGAAGAAAAAGAACGGCGGTACAGCAAAGACTGCGGTTCAGTTTGAGCCTGAGTATGACGATGATACTGAGATCACTGAGGACGAGGACGATATGAGGTTCTACGATAATCAGGACGATGAAGAATAAGAAAGAGAGGGCAAAAGAATGGGAAATATGAAGAAGATCGGTGTATGTGCGGCAGCGGTGGCAGGGGCCGCAGGAATTGCAGGCATTACTACTAAGGCGGTTGAGGGCGTGAGAAAGAAGTGGTTTCTCCGTGGCTTTGAAGCCGGACAGTTTATCGGCAATCTGACCGCTGCGGAGAACTTCGCCCGTGAAAAGACCGTGATTCAGCAGAAGTATGACAAGCTCTGCGAGGAGTTTGAGGAGCTTCAGGAGAACTACAACGATCTTTGTGAGGACTACTACGAAGAATAATCAACTTTGAACCCAGTGGATTCAAAGTTCCAGACAACAGAACAAACAACATAAGACAATGAGAAAAGAGAGAGAATTTGTCTAATGAAGGTACTCAGCTTATTTGACGGCATTTCCTGCGGTATGCTGGCTCTGCAAAGGGCTGGCATACCCGTGGAGTGCTATGATGCGTTTGAGATTGACAAGTATGCCGTCACGGTCTCAAAGCGTAATTTCCCCGTAATCGTTCATCACGGGAATGTATATGACGGCGATTTCACGCAGTTCAAAGGATATGACTTACTGCTCGGCGGTTCGCCCTGCACTTATTGGTCTATTGCCAAAAAGGATAGAGAAATCGACTGCAACGGCGAAGGATTCAGGCTCTTTAAGGAATATGTGAGAGCCTTAGAGGAATCGGGCTGTAAGTATTTCCTTTACGAAAACAACTACTCCGTTCATCAGAACATCAAGGACGAGATCACAAAGGTTCTCGGCGTAGAGCCTATCATGATTAACTCCGCACTTGTTTCGGCACAAAACAGAAAACGCTGTTACTGGACGAATATCCCTTTTACTTCTTTTCCCGAAGATAAGGGCATTTTACTGAAAGATGTGCTTGAAAGCGGTGTCGCTTGGCAGGATAAGTCCTACTGTATGACAGCTTCTTATGACGGTGCAGTTTTGTTCAATACACTTGAACGCAAACAGCGTACTATGGTCGCAGAGCCTATCCCGATCAATACATATCAGGGTACGGACAAGTCCCGAACCGTCATGGCAGGCTATCACAAGTACGGTGAAGCAACTATCATCAAGAATTCAGGCTTCAACGGCGGTACTACAGCGGTCGCTATGCCTATGGGTGCCGCCCAGCGTGGACGATATGTTGACGGTGAAAAGACTGAACAGCATATCGAAGTGCGTGAGGACGGAAAATCTAACTGCCTGACTACTGTGCAGAAAGATTCGCTTGTATGCGCTCCCGTTCGTATCGGTCAGTACGGCAAGGGCGGACAGGGACAGCGTATCTATTCTGTTATCGGCAAGTCTGTTACGCTTTCAGCTAACGGCGGCGGTCAAGGGGCTAAGACAGGTCTGTATAAGATTGACTTGCCTGACGGAGACTATGTTATTCGCAAGCTCACGCCTATTGAAGCGGAGCGTTTACAGACACTTCCCGATAATTATACTGAAGGCATTTCCAAAACCCAGCGCTACAAATGTATCGGCAACGGGTGGACAGTCGATGTGATCGCTCACATCTTGGGAGGGCTTCACGATGCTTGATGAAGCCCTGAACAAGTGTGCCAATAACAATAACTACACCATATATACCAGTATGTGCAAGGCACAACGCATACTGATGCGGTCTTATGATCCTGTGTGCAGTATCAGCGGAGGTTCGGACAGCGATATTGTCCTTGACCTGATTCACAAGGTCGATGAGGACGGAAAGGTCAAGTATTTTTGGATAGATACGGGACTGGAATACTCCGCTACAAAGGAGCATTTGGACTATCTTGAACAGAAATACGGCATTACCATTGAGCGTGTCAAGCCTGATAAGCCTATCCCGACTTGTGTGAAGCAGTATGGTGTTCCTTTTCTGTCGAAATATGTTTCCGAACAGATGATGCGTTTGCAGGCTCACGGCTTTCAATGGGAGGACGAACCGCTTGAAGTGCTGTTGCAGAGATACCCTCGGTGTAAGACGGCTCTGCAATGGTGGTGCGGTGAACGCTACTCTGACAAGGACGGTATCCAGAAGATAAGCCGTTTCTCTATCTATCGCAACAGATTCCTGAAAGAGTTTATCATACAGAATCCGCCTGATTTCCCCATATCCAACAAATGCTGTGAGTATGCCAAAAAGAAGCCTGCAAAGCGTATCGTCAAAGAACACGATGCAGACTTGGATATAACAGGTATCCGACAGGCTGAGGGCGGTATCCGTTCCGCAGCTTTCAAGACCTGTTTCTCAGAGTGCAAGTCTAAGGGGTGCAATACCTTCCGTCCGGTATTTTGGTACACGGACGGCGATAAAAAGGACTATGAGCAGATATTCGACATTCATCACTCCCGATGCTACACGGAATACGGTCTGCGGAGAACAGGCTGTGTAGGCTGTCCGTTCAGCAAGCATATCAATGAGGAGCTTGCAATCATCGAGGAACATGAACCAATGCTTTATAAGGCGGCAGTCAATATCTTCGGGAAGTCTTATGAATATACAGCCAAATACCGTGCTTTCGTGAAAGAAATGAAGGCAAAGGAAAAGGAGCAGAAAAAACGTGATAGACTACTCGGCATTAGCGGAACATCTGCCTGTGATACTGGCAGTAACGGCGGCACTGGCTCTGTTGATCGGAGTGCCGTATCTGCTGACAAAAACGCTCATGAAATGCGAGAAGGAGCGTGATGACGATGTTTGATCCTGACATACAGAAGAGAGCAATCAGCCTTATCATGGGCTTTATTATGGAATTTTCGGGAGTATCTTCCGAACCTGAACCGATCGAGCTGACAGCGGATAACCTGAATGTATCAACTGTTTCTGTTTCCTGCCTGAAAGTCTCATGGGATTCTGAGCCTGACCGTGACTATTATGTGAGCTGCACGGCTCACGATGATAACTACGCTTACGGCGATAATATGTACTTTGCGTTCAAAGGCAATGACCTTTGCTACATAACAGGTCTGCGTGAGAATACAGAGTACACGGTGACGGTCGAGCCTATTCTTTCTGAGGAAGAAAAAGACGGATACTCCGTTATTACTGCAAGTGCTGACGGCAAGACAGAAACGGTCGAGGTCATATATGACTTTCCGTATGAGGACGGCTGGACTAACTGTTTTGCAGGCGAAAGAGCTTCGGGGCTGACGGCTATGCCCAGCTCAGGAGCAATATACGGCTCTAAGGTCGATACCATAACTGGAACCGGAATACGCCGTGATGAGTACGGTGATTACTGCTGTGCTATGGGCGTATGGTACGGATACTGCGGAGATCGTTTCCTGATCGAGCTTGAAAACGGTACGCAATTTACCACAAAGATATGTGACAGCAAGGGTTTTGCCGATGATGGAGAGGGCAAATATCATAACTTCGGCGGCAGCGGAAAGTGTATCGTTGAGTTTATCTATGACGATTATAACTTGCCGTCCTGCGTGACTTTCTCAGGCTCTTGGGGTTATTACAACTGGAACGGTCTTGACCTCGGAGCGAATATCAAATCAATCAAAAAAATCAACTACGGTGAACCCGTGGAATACTGAAAAATGTGGAGGTTTCTACTATGAATGTAAAGAAGATCATTAAGGGAATTGTCGGACTCGGTGCTATGGCAAGCGTTGCCTATGCTGCATATAAGATCGGTGAAAGCAACGGCAAGATCAACGAGCGTTTCCGTGAGAAGTACGGCGATGACGAGGACGATATTGAGCTTGATGATGATGAGGACGACGAGTACAGGTTCTATGATAATATGATCGAGCCTGACGATGAGTGTCTCGCACCTAAGAAGGATAAACCTTCTTTCTCTGTAAGCATACATAACTTTGCTCCGCTTGATTCCGTTAAGGTTGACGGCATTTCTGAGAAAGATATGGATATGCTTGTTTATCATATCTCGCTTGACAAATATACCTCTAACAAGCAGATTCGTGAATGGCTTGAAGTTGACAAGGATACTGCCACAAAGGTAATCACTGCTCTCAGAAAGGCAGGATATATCGGGGACGAGTATTCCAACTATATTATTCCGGTCAACATCACAACGGAGGTATATTTCCGACTCAGAGGTGATCTGCATTGAGTATCCTGATCGTAGGCGAAAAGCCCAGCGTAAGCCGTGCAATCAGTTCCGTGGTCGGTGCGAATACCACAAAGAAAGGCTACACCGAAGGAAACGGCTATATCATTTCATGGTGTGTCGGTCATCTTGTGGGCTTGAAGTTCCCGAATGACTACGGCAACGGCTGGGAGCAGAAATGGAGCTTTTCTCAGCTTCCTATGATTCCCGATAACTGGCTGTTTCAAGTCACGGAAGGCACAAAGGCTCAGTACCATATCCTGAAAGAGCTTATGAACAGCGGCAGTGTGACCGAAATCATCTGTGCGACTGATGCTGACCGTGAGGGAGAATGTATTTTCCGCTATGTCTATAACATGGCTCGGTGCCGCAAGCCTGTGAAGCGTTTATGGGTTTCTTCTCTTGAAGAATCCGCTATCCGCAAGGCTCTGACCTCTATGAAGCCCATGTCCGCATACGATAATCTGTTCAATGCAGGCTATGCCCGTGCCAGGGCGGATTGGCTTGTGGGTATGAACGGCTCTCGGCTGTTTTCCGTTCGATACGGCGGTAAGCTGAATATCGGCAGAGTGCAGACACCTACCCTTGCGATGATCGTTCAGCGTGATGCAGAAGTAAACGGCTTTGTAAAGCAGAAGTATTACACGGCTGACCTCAACTGCGGCGCTTTCGCATTATCATCTGCAAGGATTGATGATGAAAAGAACGCCGATGCTCTTGTATCTGCCTGTGACGGCAGTACGGTCACAATCAGCTCTGTCAAGCGTGAGGTCAAAACGGATAAAGCTCCGAAACTGTATGACCTGACCACCTTACAGCGTGAAGCAAACAAGGCTTTCGGCTACACGGCGCAGCAGACACTTGACTATACGCAGTCACTTTATGAGGGTAAGCTCGTAACTTATCCTCGTACCGACAGCCAGTATCTCAGCGATGATATGGCTCAGACGGCATTTGAAGTGACGAAGCTCTGTGACAGCTATTTCGGGATAGGTATCTCTCATACGCCTGATATTGCAAAGGTCATCAACAATGCTAAAGTCTCAGGACATCATGCAATTATCCCCACAAGCGGTATTGCCACGGCTGACCTTTCTTCTCTGCCGACAGGTGAGAAAAATATTCTAACGCTGATTGCCACAAAGCTAATCTGTGCAACGGCTCCGGCTCACAAGTATGAAGCTGTCAAGCTGACAGGTATCTGCAACGGAACGGAGTTCACGACAGCAGGCAGAACCGTCCTTGAAATGGGTTGGAAACGCTTTATCCGGCAGACCGATAAGGAAAAGCCCGATGAAAAAGCTCTGCCTGCGGTATCTGAGGGACAGTCTTTTACGGCGGCAGCAAGCAAGGGCGAACACTTCACAAGTCCGCCGAAGCCCTACACGGAAGATACGCTGTTATCTGCTATGGAACGTGCCGGAAACGAGGACTATGACGAGAATACGGAGAAAAAGGGACTCGGTACTCCTGCAACAAGGGCCGCAACAATAGAAGCACTTGTAAAGAACGGTTATGTTGAGCGAAACGGCAAACAGCTCAGGGCTACGGATAAGGGAAAAGAGCTTATTACGGTAGTTCCCGATGAAGTGAAGTCTCCGAAGCTCACAGCACAATGGGAAACAAGATTACAGCAGGTCGAACACGGTGAATACTCTGCGGTCAGCTTCATGAAGGATATTGAACGCTTCATCAAGGCGATGTGCAGTAATTACGGTGCAAAGGACGATTCTGTTTCTCTGGCAAGGCAGTATCAGGAATCTTTCGGAAAATGCCCGAAATGCGGCGGTGACATTCTCAAGGGCAAGTACGGGCTATACTGCAAAGTCAAATGCGGTATGAGTGTAGGAAATGTTTACGGCGTGAAACTTTCTTCTGCTCAGGTGAAGTATCTTCTGAATGGCAAGTCTACTTCAATTACTTCAAAGGGACGTCGCAGCGTGGTCTATCCTGAAATAGAAGAAACCATGTATAACGGCAGAACCTTCTATCAGTGGAAAGCCGAGTGGGATAAAAATGAATGATGAACCGGAATACATTAAGCTGAACGTAGGCGATGGGTGGTTTTATCATCTGCTCGGTCAGATTGACAGAAACACCAATGAGAGAATACGAGAGTTATCGTTCAATGACATTCCTGATGAACGTCGAACCAACCTTGAAAACATAGTGGAGAGAAATAGATTCATTAAGGAATGGGTACTCAGGAATACCGACATTAACGGAATGGTAGTGCTTTCCGGTCGGGAATATCAGGCTTTATTCTGGATACTGCTTGAGAATACTGACCTTGATGATGACGATGACTACGATAATGAGGAGGACGATGAAGATGAATAACAATCAGCTTGCGGAGGTCGCAAAGATCCTCGGTGTCTCCGAGGACAGCATCTCCGCTATGGACGATGAGATCAAAAACAGTATGACAGCAATCTTTGAGACTGTCGCTGTCAGAAATGACGAGGACAAAAAGGCTGTCTTTGAAGCCCTCGACAACCTTTGGCAGAAAGGCTCTATCTATATTGAGCTTGCAGAAGTCGCAAAGTCTACGGGTATCACCCCTAATACGCTCCGCAGCCTTGACTATGAAACCCAGCAGACTATCGTCTATGAGTTCATGGCTGACAGCTCGCAGACAGAGCGTTTCTATGACCTTGTGAACAAGGCACTTGCGGTCGCAGACCTCCCGAATGTGGCAAAGCTCATCGGTACTCCCGTGCGTGAACTGAGGTCGCTTCCTCGCCGTATCCAGGAAAATATCTGCGGGGCGTACACAATGGAATATGATGCCGACAGCACCAATATGGAGCTTATCGACCACATCAGGGAGATGATCGCACCGTGACAGAGTTCCCATATATCAGCGGTACGGATATTGCCACTATCGAAAACAGGCAGTTTATCCGCATTGAAACGGATAAGGCTCAGGAAATCGTGATTGCTCTCGATAAAAGCGATATTCCTTTTTCAGCCCGATACGGTGAAACGGAAATGGTGCTGACCTATGACGGTAGTTTCAAGGAACAAGTTGAGGATATTATCGCAAAAGCAGAGTCCGGCGACTATGAAGCATTGCTCCGTGAACTGCAAGTCTATGGAGAGCCTGACGGTTATTATAGGCTCTTGGGCGAAGTCGCAGAGCTATTGAACACAACGATTGGCGCATTGAAGAACCGTCCCGATGAAATTCAGCTTGCACTCTGCAAAACCTATGTGGATTTTTGGCTCTGCGATACTCCCACGCTTCAGCGTGAGCTTGACCGTGTGATCTCTGTGAACGGCAGAACGCTCTCGGATATTCAGGAGCATGAGAAAACCAAGGATAAAGCGAAAGCTCCCGCTGTCCCTGTGCAGAGTGTAGCGGATACTGTTCCGACTTTGAGTGAACTGTTTGACGATTATAATCGCCGTAACGGTAATTCGCATTTTACAAGAGAAAAACATCAACACTTGTCTGAGATCGCCCGCCGCAGACAGCAGAGCGAACAGGAGCGTATCATTCAGACCGAAGAAAGAGAAAGGAAGTTCAGACCATGAAGAAGATTATCATCATCGGAAGTGCCGTAGTTACGGCTGTGACCGCAGCGGTTATCATCATCGTGAAGCGCAGAAAGTGAGGTAGCCTATGCCCGTACAGGATAATGATGACAAGCGTACCGCAGAACAGCCTGCGGTAGACGCTGAGGAAGAACTGAGAAGAAAACAGGCTCAGTCTCAGGAACAGCAGCAGGACGAGACCAGCGTTCAGAAGTCGGGAAAACTTCTTCCTCTCCTGAATGCTAAGGCGGAACATCATCAGAGCCGTATCGACGCTCTTGATGAAAAAATCGCCAATCAGACGGATAAGATTGACCGTAACAAGGCAAATATCGAAGCTCTCAGTGCAAAGGCAGACAAGCTCGAAGATACAAACCGTATGCTTAAAGCTACGCTCGGTAATCTGCTGGGTATTGGTGCGATCATTGCCCTTAACGAGAAGCGTATCCAGACTATCCGTGAGGAGAAGATTCCTGAGAAACAGCTGAAGATCGACCAGGCGTGGAAGAAAATCGACAAATTCACCGCAAAGCGTGACCGTATTGAACACAAGCTGAACCGTGTAGTAGCTCTCAATGACACGATCAAGAGCTTTTCTATCGGCTTTAACAAGGAACGCCGTGAAGCATTTGCAGATGCAATGACACGGCTTAACGGTGCGACTGTTGATTGCCTGAGCGATAAGAAAGCTACACTTGAAGCGAAAAAGCAGAAAATCCTTGATACCTACAACGATCCTGCTACAAGTGTCGTTGACAAGTATAAGCTCTCTGAACAGCTCAAAGATGTGAATGAGCGTATTTCGGCTCTTGACGATAAGATCATGAAGCTCGCCCGTCCTGAAACCCACTATGAGGAACAGACAAACGATCAGCTCGATGCTTCTATGAAGCTGACCGGAGATAAGCTCGGTGAAATGGTTCAGAAAGGCACTGTGGATATGCCGACACTTGCGGAGACTGCTGTTCAGGCGGCGCAGGAGGTCGAAACTCTTGACCGTTCTAAGGTCGCAGAACTTGCAGATCAGCTCGGTATTCAGCCCCTTGCCAATGCGGAGATGCAGCTTGAAGATGACTACAACATGATAGACGGTATCATCAACAATGGCTCTAAGGAGGACATTGACAAGGCAAAGGCAGAGCTTGCCGAAGGTATCAAGAATATGGAGAGCCTTGCGGATAATCCTTTTGTTTCAGAGGAAGTCCGTGCTTCGGCGGCTGATGAACTTGCAAAAATGAAGAAGCAGTTGGAACTTCTGAGTGCTTCTGGTGAAGTCCTTGTAGAAAGCTGGCTCGATACAATGGTCGATAGAGGGGCTGCGGAATATACACAAGACGGCGGTTTCAAGGTGAACCCCGACTACTACAAGGAGCTTCCCCGTAATGACCGCCATGTGGAGACTATGACAGAAATTCAGGCGGTAGAGGTCATGTCAGCACTTATAGATGCAGGCGTACAGTTCTCCGCTGCCACTAAGGGCGAGGATAAGGTCGGCATTACCGTTTCAAAGAACGATGTTCCTGCCCTGAATGATGTGATGTACGCCGCAATCGGCAAGATCGCACATACCGAAGCAGCAAAGGAGAACGGCGGCAAGGGCGAAAAGGGCAAGTATGAGACTGTCAATCCCGAATACTACGCTTCTCTTTCAAAAGAACAGAGACACACCCGTGTTGAGCCTATCGAAACTGCAAGGAAGATCGCAGGAGAACTGCAAAAGCAGAATATCCCGTATTCTGCGGTAGTACGCAAGAATGACACGGTAGCAATTACCGTTTCTAAGGAGAACGCTCAGGCATATAAGCAGATCGAGAGTGCTGTCAAAGGTGAACGTGCGGTAGAGCTTGTGAACCCTGAGTTTTTCAAGGCACTACCGAAGCAGGAGCGTTTCACCCAGCGTATGGACGAAGGACAGGCTCGTAAGAAGTCGGCAGAGCTGACCGCTAAGGGCGTGGAGCATTCCGCTGTGTTCGGCGGTGAGAAGTCTGCGGTCACGGTCGCAAAGAAGGATTCCAAAAGAGCTTTCTTTTCCCGCGGCAAAATGCAGAGAGATGCCCAGCGTATCAGCGGTCGAGGTCAGCAGAACCCTCAGCAGAGACAGCAGACACCCAAAAAGAGAAATAATCAGGGGCTTGAATAATAGATGAGAATTACTGACGAACAGAAAGAAAGGGCGGCATTTGTCAATCTTCCTCAGTTCCTCATGGCTCACGGCTTTGACCTGAAAAAAGTCGGTAAAGAGTATGTGTGGAAGGATCACGATAGCCTGCATATCAAGGATAACGGTCCGGGCGAGCGTGGACAATGGTTCAGGTTCAGCGAAAACAAAGGCGGCGATAACATCGGATTCCTGCGTGAATACTTGGGAATGTCCTTTGTTGATGCGGTCGAAGCACTCACAGGTGAACACATCGACCGCACCTATACTCCGTCCCGCACATACGAACCGAAACCTGTTCAGCAAACGGCAAGGGAGCTTTCCCTTGCCGAAGCTGATAATTGCAGGCGTGTGTTTGCGTATCTGTGCAAGACCAGAGGGCTTGACTATGACCTTGTTGCTTCACTTGTGAGACAGGGCGTGATCGCCCAGGAAGAAAAGACAGGAAATGTCCTTTTCAAATATTACGATACTGACGGAAAAGTAATCGGTGCTGAGAAAGTCGGCACATCGACCGACCATAAATTCAAAGGCATTGCGACAGGCTCGGCAGGCGGTCACGGTTTTGAGGTTGTCCGTGGCACGGGCGAAAAGGCTTTTTTCTTTGAGAGTGCAATAGATATGCTTTCATATCTGCAAATGCACGATAAAGAACTGAGCGATTGCAGGCTTGTTTCGATGATGGGCGTGAAGCCGAATATCGTCCTTGATACGATGCTCCGTCATAATATCGATCCTGAGAACGTGTATTTATGCTCCGATAATGATACCGCAGGCAATGAATTTGCCCAGCGTTTGCAGGAGCAGTATCCCGATATGAAGCGTGTTATCACTCCCGATACATATAAAGACTGGAATGATATGCTCAGGGGTATTCCAAAGGTTGTAGAACATGAGACTGACAAAAAGGAGGTTCAGCAGACAGATATGCAAAGATATGGTAACGAAATGTGGCACAAGGCAACAGATAACAGAGATAAGAGCCTTGTGACGATTCAGGCTGCGGATTTTGCAAGATTGCAGGAACAGCTTGATAATTCGGGCATTAACTACTATGCCTATGCCCGTGATAATTCCGTCATTATGGCGATCAATGATAAAGATATAGAGTGGTTCAAGCGTATTGCAGGCACTCCCGATCTTGTTCCTACTAAATCAAACAGACCGTATTCTCCACCCGAAAAAAACATCTTCGGTTCAGCAGAGTATCGTTATATCCCGCAGAAAGAGTATCTTTCGGCTGACCGTGATTTAGTCCTGAAAATGGCAGAGATCATGTCAAAGCGTGGTATGCAGTTTTCGGGCAGAGTCTATCCGTCCGGCAAAGGTACGCTGACAGTTAGTCATGCTGACCTCTATGCTGTCCGTAACATCAGGGACGAAGTTATCAATATGCGTAAGCAGTTTGCAAGTCACGATAAGGCGCAGGAAGTCGGTAACCGTGACTATCGTGCAAACCGTGATACTCACTATTATATGTCGAAGCTCACTCCTGAGCAGTTCGGAGAGGTCAAGCCTTTCCTTGAAACAAGTGTGAGCTATCACGCTGTTGTTCGTGACGGCAAGGTAGCTTTTGCGGTCGATAAAGAAAATGCTCCTGCATTTCATAGAGCATTGGAGAACGCTGTCCGTGAGGTCGGTATGCTCCGCAATATGACAGACCTCGGTCTGCTAATGGAACAGATGGTAGCATTATCTCCCGTTGTTCATCGCCTTGCTGTCGAGGATATGAAGCTGAATCTTGCTGACTTTTTTGACCGCAGATATGATGAAGCTCAGTTCGGTGAAATGCTATCGCTTGTCAATGCGTATATCGCTCAGGCTCCGGCTGAAAGATACGGTGAAAACAGCAAGCTGAATGATATGCTTGAAGCAAAGTCAAGTTTTGACCGCAGTATCGAGCTTTCAGATTTCTTTTCTCAGCACGATTTCTCAGATGAACAGAGGGCCGCTATTACCGCTATGTTTGTCGGTGACGTTACAAGAGGACAGATCGACAGCATTGACGAGACTTTTACGGCTGAGGACATTCAGGCGTATGACGAGATTCTGCATAACGCTTTGCAGGAGTCCGATGTGGCTGATTTCCTGACCGCCCATAAGCAGACTGTTATCGACAGAGAGAACGCAAGCAGAGTGCCGACAGAGGAAGAAGTTTTATTCCCGAAGGCTGACCTTGCAAAGTTTATTGCAAAACGTACTCCGTCCTCCGATGAGTGGGAGGACATGGCGTACCCGATGTTTGACCGTGGGTATCTTGAAAAGCATAAGCCCAGCGACAAGGCGGCTTTCGGGTATCACCTCAGTGAGCCTGAGTTCTATGACCTCGCCCAGCGTTATCATCAGGGTGACGATATTCGTCGTGATCTTGCTCTCGGACTGTTAGAGGGCGGCAATTCATCTGATATTGAGTTCGTCTTTGAACAGGGCGAAATGTCTGACCGTACCTACTATTACGCTGAGAACCTCCGCCACTCTCTGCATTTGGAGAAAACTGATGAAGGCTACAACTGCTCATTCGGCGGTATGGAGCATTTTATTTCCTTTGAGGAAATCGGACAGGCTTTCATCGACCGTATTCATGAGGAATTTGATGATCTTGCATTTTGGTGGGTGCGTGATGATATTCAGGCGGCTGTTCCCGATATTGAAGATGCAAAAATCGCTGAACTGCTTAGCGCTTTTGACGGCGCAGCTATGCACGGCTGGGAGGACGGAGATCAGCCGAAGCTCAACCGTATCAAGAAAGCACTCCATGATATTCTCGGTGATGAAGCGCAGACAGAACAGGTATTTGCTATCATCGCAAAGGAAAAGTATCATGTGACTTTTGAGCCTGAAAGTTCTATCCACTTTGGTCTGTTCGGAAACGGCATTACTGCCTATGATGTATCCCGTACCGATCCCGAAACTCACGATTATCCGACTGTTGCTCATATTTCCGAGGAAGGTGTTGTATCTATCTACGACAATTCTCTCTCGGAGAAAGATATGGAGCGTATTCAGGAACAGGCGCAGTCTGCTCGTAAACAGTTTTTAGAGAACTGGAATAAGCTGTCAACAGCAGAACAGTATAATAAACTTCTGAATACTGCCGATATTACTACTTCTGTAAATATCACCAGAGATCATCTTCCAATGGAAAAAGCAATCGAGAAGTATATGCCGTTTGTTTTCTTCAAAGAGGGTGAACGTCCCGAACCTGAGCAGCAAAAGGATACGTTCAAGATTTATCAGCTTCCAAGCGGCGAAAAGTATCACGGTATCCGCTTTGAGGGTATGGAGCAGCTCAAAAAGGACGGCATACAGCTCAACAAGGACGATTATGAGCTTGTTTATGAGGGCGAAGTCGTAGAGTTCAGGGGCAATGCTACGCTTGAAGCTCTCTTTGCTCAGTTCAATACCAATCACCCTGCGGATTTTACAGGTCACTCGCTTTCTGTTTCCGATGTGATCGTCATTTCCGTTGATGGCAAGGATACTGCGTATTTCTGTGACAGCTTCGGCTTTACGGAAATGCCTGAGTTCTTCCGTGAAAAGGAGCTTGTGCAGGATAAGCCCGAAACTGCAAAGGTTTCCGATCTCGCTGTCGGTGATACCATTCTGTATGAGGGCAAGCGCCGTGAAGTCGAGAGTATCAGCGATAAGAGCATTTCCCTGAAAGATCTTGACGCTCCCGACTACGGCGGTATTCTGCTGGGTACTTACGATGTGCTTGCCTATGACGGCTGGCAGCAGGATATGGAGGAAAAGGGCTTTGAGATTCTGTCTAAGGCTGAAAAGCCTGCACCTGTTGTCGATACTCCCGAACAGACAGAGCCGGAGGACAAAGGTCCGGTATCGCTTCGCAAGGTCGGTGACTTCTATGAAATGTACGGCAAAAATGCGGAGATCGGTGCGGAAGTCCTCGGACTGCGTATGCTGTCAAAGCACGGTCAGCCTATGGTCGGTTTCCCTGACCATGTAAAGGACGAGTATTCTAAAAAGCTCAGTGATGCAGGCTATTCTGTTTTGATTGAACAGGCATTTGAGCTGAATCCTCCGAAGCGTGAGCCTGAGAAGCTCCAAACGCTTCAACAGGTCGTTGACACATATTTCGGTACGGACTGCGAGTCTGCCGAAACGGAACACGGCACATGGAAACTGGCTATTGCTGACGGCGATAAGGTCGGTGAGCTTTTCTACGGCGGAGAGCCTGTCTGCGGTATCTATAACCGTGGCGATAAGATGGAGATCGAGCCGTACCGTGAGGTGTCCACTTTCCCGAAGCTCCTGCAAACGGCAATGCTTGAGCATAATCCTGATAAGCCCGTGGAGATCATGGATTTTCAGCGTACATTTGAAACTCCGCTTGATAAGGCAAAGTGGCTTATCAACGACTACTGTGAAGCAGAATATCGTGAGGGGGCTGACTTCTCCGATCTGCACAATGTCGGTCTTGCGTTTACTACGCTGACAGACGATGAGCTGCCCATTCAGGTAACGGCTGACCTTGTGGACTTCAAAATCACTCACGAATTTGACGGTGAAGTGTTCGTTACTGAGCAGTTTGACAGTATCGAGGATATGATCGAAAACGGACTGACAGGGCTTGACTTTTCTGACCTTGTTTCCGTTCCCGATGAAGTCATTGACAGGCACACTGGCAAGGACGAACAGACGGTTGACCTTATGAGCGATGCCGCCGATATTTCCGATACTTCTTCTCCTTCTGATGATGTGCCTGCGGTAACGCTGAAATATAAGGGCGATGCTGAAAGCCTTAACGAGATCAAGGACGAGGCACTTTCCCTCGGTGCGACTGTTATTATTGACAATGCCGAGGGTGTTATCTCCATTGACACCTATGAAAATCATAAGGCGGAGATTGATGGCGTAGCCTATGAGCTTGGTCTTATGGCGGTCGATGATGCTCCTGCGGTATCAGAGGATATTGACAAGCCGTTATTCACCGATGAAGCGGTCATTGACGAGATTCAGCGCAGCGTGAATGATGATGTTCCGTTTTGGGAGAAGCCTGACATTGAGGGCGAACAGCTTTCTTTGTTTGGTGATCCCGAACCTCTGACAGCCTCAAAGCCTGCACCTCAGAAGCCAAAATCTGAGTTTTCCGCAGGTCCGGTTGTGGACGGCGTTCAGGTCTATGAAGCTCTCTATGCGGAAATTGAACGTGGGACAGGCTTTGTTGACGGCAAAATTCGTGTGCAGGAGTTCTATGAAAAAATGAGAAGCCAGCCGAATCACCCCACAACGCAGGAACTGGCTGACTTTCTGAAAAAGGAGTATGGAACAGGCGGTCATAGCGGTGACGGCAAGATCACGCTTGTTGACTACAACAGCAAGGGGCTTGTCTTTTCATTTGAGAATGGCGAGAAGTTCCGTCATTCGTGGTTCAACGTTGCAACCGCAGTCGAATCAAAGCTGAGAAGCAATACCTATCTCTCCCCTGAACAGCAGGAAAAGTGGCAGGCTATGAAAGCGGAACGTTCTCCGGAGGAAAACGCAGAGCCGTATAAGGTGGAAATCGGTGACCGATTTCGTCACAAGATTACTGGCGAGACTGCGGAAGTTGTTTCGCTGACAGGTGCGCTCCCGTTCTATACCGATGATTGCACGATCACGACAGATAAGGGTACTTATGCGACTACGGAGACTATCAGCTATGATAAGCTCCTTAACAGCGGTCTGTATGAGTATATCGGCAGGGCTGAACCCGAAAAGGAAAAGTCTGAACCTGTGAAGCCTGAGCCTGTAAAGGCTGAGGTCAAACCGGATAATCCTGCTGTCGCGCATGAAACGGAAAAGACTGATATTCCTACGGTCAAGAACCTATCTCAGCTCAAAAAGTCATTGAAGCCAGGAATGATATTTGAGATCAGCGATCATCTCCGTCCTGAATGTATCGGAGAGCGCAGAATCGTCACGGGTGTAAGCACCGTTGATTTTACTTCCAGAAAGCTCGATGAAAACGGTGAACCTACGGGCAAAGACCTCTACATGGAGTTTGACCGTGCGAAGAACTGGACATTTGACGGCGGTGAGCTGACTTCCAGACTCGACAACGGCGATATGTTAATGAGCTTTCATTTCATCGACAGCTTGGAGCGTACAAAAGAGCCGGAGCGTGAGACTGTAACACCTGAGATCAGCGATACAGATGAAGCGATTGCTGAGGAAATCACCGCACCTACTCCCGATAAGGGCGATAACTTCACCATTACAGACGATAACCTCGGTGACGGCGGTGCAAAGACAAAGTTCAGAGCCAATGTCGAAGCTATCAAAACTTTGAAAACACTTGAAACGGAAAAGCGTCCTGCAACGGCTGAGGAAAAGGAAACCCTGTCGAAATATGTCGGCTGGGGTGCGTTGGCTAAGGCTTTCGATAAGAATGATGAGAAGTGGGCCGCAGAGTATAAGGAGCTTGCAGAACTGCTGACTCCGCAGGAATACGCTCAGGCACGTTCAACGGTCAATGATGCGTTTTACACCAGCCCCACGGTTATTGACGGTATCTATGAAGCACTCGGCAACTTCGGCTTTGAGGGTGGTAACGTATTAGAGCCTGCAATGGGTATCGGAAACTTTTTCGGACGTATGCCCGAAGCTATGCAGGCACACTCTCAGCTCTACGGCGTGGAGATTGACAGCTTATCGGGCAGAATTGCTCAGGCTCTCTATCCCGATGCGGATATTGCGATTCAGGGCTTTGAGAAGAACCGTTTTCAGAATGGCAGCTTTGATGTAGCTGTCGGTAATGTTCCGTTCGGTGAGCTTGGTTTCCGTGATACAGTTCATGATACCACGAAACTGCACGATTATTTCTTTGCAGAAGCTCTTTCAAAGCTCAAAGACGGCGGTATTATGGCATTTGTGACCTCGGCAGGCACACTTGATAAGCGTGACGAAGCTACAAGGCAGATGTTAGCTGACAAGGCTGATTTCATCGGTGCTATCCGTTTGCCAGGTGGAAAGAATGGTGCATTTCACGATAATGCCGGAACAGATGTTACCACGGATATTATCTTTTTGAAGAAGCACGAAGGCAAGTCGCTTGCCGAAATGTCCGATATTCCCGATTGGGTTCATATCGGAGAAACGGCTGACGGTCTGCCAATCAACAAGTATTTTGAACAGCACCCTGATATGGTGCTTGGTACGGTGGTCGAGGGCAACAAGCTCTACGGCAGTGGCACTATGGTTGTCGCTGAGGACGGCTTTGACCTGAAATCGGCACTCCATGAAGCTGTCGGCAAGCTCTCTGCGGAGATAAGTCATGAGCGTGGCAGAGATGTGTATGCTAAGACCGCTGACGGCGTTCAGGTACAGATTCCGTCCAATCTGCGTAATTACAGCTTTTTTATGTCTGACGATCAGGTGTTCTTCAAGAAAAATAACGCTGCCTGCGAGTTCCGCTTCGATAAAGGAACAGCGCAGCACAAGCGTTTCAAGGCTTTTATTGAGCTTCGTGACCTCACCCGTGAGCTGATCGAAGCGATGGAGCTTGACAAGCCGGACAGCGTTATTAAGGATTTGCAGGCAAAGCTGAATGTGGCTTATGACGATTTTTACAAGAAATTCGGGCTTATCCACTCTCAGACTAACAAGCGTTACTTTGCAGAAGATGTTTCCTATAACCTTGTGGCTGGGCTTGAAAAGGACTATGATAAGACTGAGCTGAAAGCGAAGTCCGATATTTTCACAAAGCGTACTATCGTACCGCCGAAAGCCGTCGATCATGTTGATACAGCTCTTGAAGCTCTCACTTTGTCCGTAGCTGAAAAGGCTCATGTCGATTTTGAGTACATGAGCAGTCTGACTGGTATGACAGAGGACGAGCTGAAGCGTGACCTGACAGGGGCGATTTTCAAGATTCCCCATACGGAGAACGGCTATCAGACGGCTTCGGAGTATCTGTCGGGCGATATTCGCAAGAAGCTCCGTGAAGCTGAGGAGATTGCTGAGTACGATCCTGATTTCAATATCAACGTATCGGCTCTGAAACAGGCTATGCCCGAACCGCTGAAAGCCGGAGATATTGATATAAAGCTCGGTGCCGCTTGGCTTGATCCGAAGTATTACGAACAGTTCATGTATGAGTTGTTGCAGACACCTGAGTATCAGCGTAGTACAAGTCCGTCCGCAAGGTGGAATAAGAGTTCTATCATCGGAGTGGAATACTCGGTTCACGCTAACTCTTTCCATGTCAGCAACAAATCCTCCGACAGATCGGTGCTTGCTACACAAAAGTACGGCTCTCACAAGATGAACGCTTATGACATCTTTGAACATCTCCTGAATCTGCAAGAACCGAAGGTATATAAGACTATCGAGGTTCCGGACGGTTTGGGCGATACAAAAGAAAAGCGTGTAGTCGATATTGATGCTACCCGTGTAGTACAGCGTAAAGCCGATGATATTCGCAAGGCTTTCAAGGCGTGGATTTTCAAAGATCCGCAGCGCCGTGAAGCTATTGTAGAGAAATACAACGAACTGTTCAACAGTATCCGTCCCCGTGAGTTTGACGGCTCGGCTCTTTCTTTCCCGATGATGACTTCGGATATTAAGCTCCATGATCATCAGAAGAATGCTATCGCACACGCTATGTTTGGCGGTAATACGCTTTTTGCACACTGCGTGGGCGCGGGCAAAACTTTTGAAATGATCGCAACAGCTATGGAATCAAAGCGATTGGGCTTGTGTACTAAGAGCTTGTTTGCTGTCCCGAATCATCTGACGGAGCAGATCGGTGACGATTTTCAGAAGTTATACCCAGGTGCAAACATTCTTGTTGCAACGAAAAAGGACTTTCAGAAAGCGAACCGACAGCAGCTCTTTGCAAAAATCGCAACGGGCAATTATGATGCGGTTATCATCGGTCACTCTCAGCTCGGCAAAATCCCTGTTTCAAGAGAGAGACAGGTTATGACGATTCAGAGCCAGATCGACGATATTCTCCGTGGTATCGAGGAACTGAAAAAGAGCGAAGGCTCAAAGTTTCAGATCAAGGCTATGGAGCGTACCCGTAAGAGCCTGCAAAAGCAGCTTGATAAGCTCGAAAAGGCTAATCAGGACGATACGCTGACCTTTGAACAGCTCGGCATAGACAGGCTTTTCGTCGATGAGGCTCATGAGTTCAAAAATTTGTTCGTGGCGACAAAATTGCAGAATGTAGCCGGAATTTCCAACTCCGCTTCGCAAAAGGCTCTTGATTTGTTTCTCAAATGCCGTTATCTCGATGAAAAGACTGACGGTAAGGGCGTGGTTTTCGCAACCGGAACACCTCTCAGCAACAGTATTACTGAGCTGCACACCATGATGCGTTACTTGGAGTATGACTTCCTGAACGATCACGGCTTACAGCACTTTGATAATTGGGTAGCGGTCTTTGGAGACCAGAAAACCGATTGGGAGTTAAAGCCTGCGGGCAACGGCTTCAAGGAGCGCACCCGTATCGCTAACTATACAGGTCTGCCCGAATTGATGAGTATGTTCAAGCAGGTCGCTGACATTCGTACCGCTGATACGCTGACACTTGATGTTCCTGAGTGCGATTATCAGGTGGTTCAGGTCGAAGCTACTCCTTTTCAGCAGGAGCTTGTTCAGGAACTTGCTGACCGTGCCGATGCTATCAATGCAGGAAATGTTGATCCTACGATCGACAATATGCTCAAGATTACCTCGGACGGAAGAAAGCTCGGTCTTGATCCGAGACTGATTGATCCGTCCTTTGAGGACAACCCTGATACAAAGCTCAACCGTTGTGTAGAAAATGTTGTCCGTATCCACGCTGAAACGGCTGAGGACAGGCTCACGCAAATCATCTTCTGTGATTTGGGCGTTCCGCACAAGGCAGCAGAAGCAGCAGTCGAGGGCGAAGATGCCGACGATGCTAAGGATAAGAAGTCAATCGCTGAGGTCGAGTCTCTTGAAGAAGAATGCGATTTTTGCGTGTATGATGATATTCGTGATAAGCTAATCACAAGGGGTATCCCTGCGGAGGAGATCGCATATATCCACGATGCGAAAACTGAACAGCAGAAAGCTGACCTCTTTGATAAAGTCCGCAGCGGAGAAATCCGTGTCTTGCTCGGTTCAACCGCCAAGATGGGTACGGGTACGAATGTCCAGAAGAAGCTGATCGCAGTTCATGACCTCGATATTCCGTGGCGACCGGCTGATCTGGAGCAGCGCGCAGGAAGAATTATCCGTCAAGGCAATGAAAACAAGCAGGTGCAGATCTTCCGCTATGTTACCAAAGGCACATTCGACGCTTATTCCTATCAGACTTTGGAGAACAAGCAGAAATTTATCTCTCAGATCATGACAAGTAAGACTCCTGCGAGAAAATGCGAAGATGTGGACCAGCAGGCACTCACTTATTCTGAGATCAAGGCTCTCTGCACAGGCGATGAGCGTATCAAGGAAAAGCTTATGCTTGAAAATGAAGTAAAGGAACTGAGGGTACTTGCTGCGGAACACCGCAACACGGTATTTGAAATGGAGGACAAGATCGCTCGTTTCCCTGAACAGGAACAGAAACTCACTTCGATTCTTGCTGATCTCCATACAGACCGTGAAGCACTCCGCAAGCTCCCTATCGATCCTGAGCGAAAACTGCCTGTATTCAAAATCACTATCGGTGATGTTGAGTACACCGACAGAAAAGAAGCGGCTAAGGCTTTGGAAGATGCGGTTCTGGCTATCAAATATGCTGATACTCCCGTGAAGGTCGGCTCTTTCCAGGGCTTTGACCTGTCTGTCACTATGCACAGTAACATGATGGGCGGCGGTATGTCCGCTTGTCTGCAAGGTGCTGCTTCACATACCACAAAGCTGATCGAGAGTTTTGCCCATAACCTGAACCGTCTTGAAGCTGCCCTCTACAACATCGACGGCAGAATTGAGAGAACGCAGGATAACCTCGCAAAGCTCAGACTTGACCACGCCGAAGCACAGAAGATCGTAGCAGAGCCGTTCCCACAGCAGGAGGAGCTTGATACTAAGGAGCAAAGGCTGAAAGTCGTGACTGATGAACTGAATCAGGCAGCGATTGAAGCAAAGAAGAACGCTCCTAAGCGTGACAAGACCTGTTACTTTGAAAGGGCTAAGATGAAGCGTGATGCGGCTCGCCTTGCTAAAAAGCCGAGAACTCCGAAGGATAAACCTAAGAGTAAGGATAAGAAGCAAGAAATAGAATAATTAACTTTGAACCCAGTGGATTCAAAGTAGAAGCGGAGAAAACTAAACTGTCTGAACCGACTTCGAAGAAGCAAAGGCGTATTCCCTTGTTTTTCTGATATCCACGATGGCAAGGAATGTGACCGAGCAGATTGAGTATATATCCAACTGCTTCACGGGCTTGACGAATGCAGTGACGAGGACGAATAATCAGCGTAAAGGCTTTGCAGAAATGCAGAGCCTTTTGTTATGTCCTGCGGCGAACGGAAATGCCACTCACATCCGAACTTGATGATTACGGTGATAAATCTCCTAAAAAATAGTGACCTCTAAGAATCGCTCTCAGAGGTCGCTTTGAATATCATTGCTGCAAGCACCTGCTATGCAGGTACAGCATCATCTGATTTGTCCCCAAAGGATTATGTCCCATATCAGCACATTGCAGATCGGTTCAGAATACAGTCTTTTCGCTACTCAGAACCTGCAAGAAGTCCGTAAGTGCATCTTCTGGCTCATATGTCCTGACCTTGCAATAATGGGTATCTACGACGCTTTCGATGCTGATGGCGCGATGGTCCCCTATTATTTAATTGCCGTTGTAATAAGCAAAAAGTCGGCTTAGACCACCTAAGCCGACTTGATATTTTCTTGCTTTTTTGCCGTAAAAACTTTTTGATGACACATAAAACCTATACATGCACCAAACAAGTTTAGCAGAATATCTTCAATATCGAAACATCCAAGCATTGTAAACAATTGAATGCATTCTACTATAAATATTGAGACAAATGCTACAATGAAAAATCGCTTGAATTTTTTTAACAGGTCAAACCACAAAGGAAGCATTACTCCAAATGGTATGAAAAGAATGATATTTCCAAGCAAATTCTTCAAGAATGAAAATACAATAGGACGAGATATTATAGGAGATGAAAATAAAATATAAAGACTTTTTAACGGAATGAAATTCCTCATGGATTTTATATATTCTACATATGTACAATCGTGGTCACAGCCCATACTTCGTCCAAACAGAACATAAAATAGAAACAATCCATAAATGCAGGTAGCAATCAAAGAAAGTCTTTTCATTTTATGAATTCCCCTTATTGCAAATATACACGAACTTTAGTGTGAAATGGTTGCACTTCCATGCACAGAATCATAAGTGAAGCCATCATATACTGCTGTAAAAGCTACGGCATACTTATGATTTGGATTAAGATTAATAAAGTTAAAACTCTCAGTGATTCCATCAAGTGTAGATCCGCTACTTGTCCAGCTTGTCTTCATTTCGCCATCATTGATGTCATAAAGTCCAACCTTCATCTTTGTATGTCTTCCAGTATCGGAGTAAATGGTATAAGTGACATGGAGTTTATTTTGACTGTTGCCGTAGAAATAATAATTAGTATAAAGCCAACTTACTCGCACTTCTTGAAGATCAGCATAGTAATTGCTTGTAGCCAAATCATAGAAACTAGTTGGTACTGATAAACTCCTTGTGTTGCCATTTAAAACGTCATCAAAGACCACTTTATCGGCAGATTCGTTACAAGAAATATCATTGCTAACTACTGCTTGGGGAGATGAACCCTCAGCAGCAAAAACTAGAGTGTTCATGGGAATAGACGAAATCATAACACACGACATAGCGGCACTGATAATCTTCTTTAAAATCATAAAAAGCTCCTTTCAAATTTTAGAGTCATAATTATAATAATAGTTATCATTTACAACTCTAAATCAAATAATGGATGAAAATTGAATCTTCCTCAGATAATTAAACTTGTAACTTTGCTTCAATTGAGATGCAGTACGAGTTATGAAATTTTATCAGCAATAGACATGAGATCAGCGCTAGCAACATTGTCATGTCTATGCCGATTATGCGAAATATAGTTTTCCTTCTTCGCCTACAGCATGTTCTTTTCTCAACAGGAACATATTAGAATTGATAGCGCAATGATACAGTTCATTGTACTTACTAATTAGCAAAACCCTGAATAAAGCAGAACAATCGTGGTAATAAAGAAGAGAACCATATTGCATTGCCAATATGTATTAACATGGCATCCACCACAAATAGAACGATAATCAACTAATATTCCGAAATATAGAAGTGAGGCTAACGGCATTTGAATACAACTCCCAGCCGGCGGTTATCATACAGGTTACCACTGAGTAATTCAGTATTTCAAAACCCTATTGGTAAATCTGTACCTTCTATTATTATCGTTGTTTGCCGTCCTTTCGTGGTTTCTATAGTCATTATAGCTCTGAATATTCATTTCGTCAATAGAAACGGCATAACTGGTAATAATACGGCACAACTGGTCTACACGAGTCAAAATTGCACTTATCTATCATTGCGGTTTTATGAATATTGCACAATCTGATTTAAAGTGAAAATCCTATCCTGTATTATGATAGGGACGGAAAGTAGGGAATAATGTATTTACTTTCGAGGACGAACAGCAGATTATACTGAAACATTTATTTTGGCTGATTGTGCATTCTCGCTCAATATTTAGTCAGACAGTTTTAAAAAGTTTTCTGGTTTCTTAAGTATATAAATAAGCGGAGCATTCTTTAATGGAATTGCTCCGCTTATTATGTATAAGAACTGAGGAATTTCTTAATCATCACCTAATCAATTATCTTTCCATCTGAAATGGTAATAATTCTATTAGCGTAACTGGCGATATTTGAATCATGTGTTACTATAATTATTGTTTTACCATTTTTATTAAGTTCCTTGAGGAGAGCCATTAGATCATTCCCTGTTTTGCGATCTAAAGCTCCCGTAGGTTCATCTGCAAGAATAACCTCGGCGCCACTAACTAAGGCACGAGCTAATGCTACTCTTTGCTGCTGCCCTCCAGACATCTGTTTAGGTAGTTTGCTAAGTTGCTTTTCTATTTTAAGTTGCTTTGCAACATTGGTAACTAATTTTCTTCTCTCTCTTGCTGCTACATTTCTATTGACAAGTGGCAATTCAATATTCTCATATGCTGTATACTTATCAAGCAGAGCGAAATTCTGGAATACGAAGGTTATTTTTTCATTTCTTATTCTGCAAAGCTCCTTGGTTCTCAACTTGAATACTTCTTTACCTTCAAGAAAGTATTTACCATCACTTGCTGTATCCATACAACCAATAATATTCAATAAAGTCGATTTTCCTGAACCAGATGCGCCCATTATTGCAAGGAATTCTCCTTTAGCAATTTCAAGCGAGACATCGGTTAATGCAAACACTTCCGAATCTGAAAACTTATACTTCTTTGAGATGTTCTCTAAATGAATCATTATTCTTCCTCCTTAATAAGAATCGCAGGCTGATATCTTAACATTAAAATGGACGGAATTAATAGAACAATTAATACCATTATGATCATTACTAAGAGCAAAAAGCATAGTGAATATGTACAAAGTGTTGTTAAATGTATACTTCGAAAACTATCGAGTGTATGACTTGCGTAATTATTATAACACAATGCGAAGGCAATTCCAGCAGAAATGATGTTTAACATAATCATTTCAATGGCATAAGATAATAAAATTTGATTCATAGAACTTCCAAACGCAATTCTGATGCCATACTCTTTTTTCTTAAGAATAACACTTACACATAAAACAGATATAATTGAAATTGCAGAACATACAGAAACAACAACTGCCAAAAAAATATTCTGATTCAGAATATCTCCATACATATCTTTCCATTTTTTAATGTAACTATCTACAGTTATAATCCCTAATTTCATATTTTTCTGTGTACTCATTTCGAGAAATTGATTTGCTGTATCAGTGTCACATTTTATAAATAACTTCCCTAATGTAGGCAGTTGTATTGAAGAATCCATCATATCTTTCTCCGTAAATGGTACCACAAACATATGATTTAATGATGTCATTGAAAGCGTGACAGGATCATCGTCCGCAAACCATTCCTCATCAGTCACTACGCCTTTAATGATATATTTAATATGCGAATACGAATCGGTAAGGATGTCTCCTTTATTTATTATTCCATCAAAATCTCTTCCTATATACATAGGTTGATAGATTTCGCCATCTTTTGTAACGGGTTCAAAATTATTTGGCTCGAATTCAGTACTAAGCAATTCTGTTAACTCCGGATCGATAAACAGAACACTTACAGATTTTGGATATGCTGCCATACTTGAATTGGCATATGCAACCATATTTAAATTAATAAAATCTTGATTACTCTCCAATTCCTCGTATAAATTGCTTTTTACAATATCATATGCACCAGCGGTGCATTCATCTTTGCGATTAACATATTTTTTTATCTCTGTAATATCGTTACCGAAATTATCTGTATCCTCTATATTATATGCGCTAACAATATATATATCTTTAGTATCAACAGAAAACTTTTCTTTTACCTTATTAATATGAGTAGTGAAAGAAAAACCATTAGTAAATGACAAGAAGCAAAGGAAATAGCTAATTATAAGAAGCAGAAGTATTAGCGACGTGCGAATTTTGTTGTGCCAAATTGAAAGTAAAATGTTATGAATCATAGTTTTACCCCCTCAGCTGGTTTAACGCTTAATATATAACGTACAGGTATAATCATTACAATTAAGTTTGCGATAATAACAGACATTAGTAAGCCAACTATAATAAAGACCGAATCGTATGATCCGATCATTTGATTTTGCATTTTTGCAATTACGACTTGAACGATAAGTGCGAAAAGCGCAGATGAACAGATTATTTCACCAAATTCGCAAATCATCATTTTAATGATTCTTAAATTTGTCGCACCGAACGCTTTTCTTATAGCTATCTCATGTCTACGAACGATTACCCAATAATAGGATATAATTAATGTGTTAATAAGGGCAAAAAAGAATAGTCCAACTGAAATCATGTTTTCGGAGTTAATAGAGGATGAGAACGGGTCTTTAGATGTGTTAATTTCAGTACTTGTGATATTAATATCTGGATATTCTTTATTGACATATCTCTCAATTTCTTCATAAACTATATAAGGATTTATTTCATTTGATGCTATAGTCAATGATATATTTGATAATCCATTAAGTGCATCTGGAAACGCACGAAAATAATCTATAGAGTTTATATCTATAATATTAGTGGCATAAGGATGATCTTCCGTATTAATAGTTTCATATATATTAAGCTTATTATTATGTAAGCTTACCGCCTTATGACGATTGATCAGGTTGTCGCTTATAACTATATTACCGTTTGGAAGTTGCGTAGGGTTATTGTTTATAGGTAAAGATAGCTTCTCGTTTTGCTTTAGAATTACTTTTGGTTTAAATAAACCCTCCAAATCATCAAAATAAATTCTCATATCCTCTATGTAGATGTTTCCTTTATCAACTGTACTAACTAATTGATAGAGTAAATCTGGAGATATGCTGCTCGTTGTATTAATGAACACACGTAATTCACTATTATATGCATATCTATTTCTTTCTTTTATCATCCTGCTTGTTTGTGAAGTAGAAAGTAATCCATTGTATAACGAGAGAAATGCACTAAAAAAACATAAGAAAACTAATGAAGCAACGGTAAAATATCGTTTAAATAATTTCATCATTTTATCACTCCTTGTTTTACTAGATGTATTTTCTCTCACGGAGAATGTCCGAATAAACTGAATTTGTGATATTTAACGGGAGCAATTCGCATAACGAATTACTCCCGTATGATTAAACTATCAGCCAAGACCCTCGTTATCGTGAATATTACGAACTACAAGTTCGGTTGTTCCAGAAGAGTTGTCAATAGAATTTCTACTTTCATAATACGAAACGTCAGTCCAGCTGTAAGTACATTCCGCAACCGACGGACCTCTATCGTATTTGTGACCAATCTCAGAGTCTGAACCCCAGCACTCCAGGCGAACAGCAACAAGATATCCCTTTGTGTTACTGCTTGTAAATGAATTCGTAGCATCAGCGTTATCAGAGTGTCCTAACCAAGCAGCGCCAAAGTCACATACAAGGCTTGCGTAAGCAGATACGCCATCATAAGACAGATTTTCTGACTTGCTATCAGCAAAAGCAACTACACTTGAAGCATTAAGTGCAATTACTGCCGCGCTTAATGCACTCACAACCTTCTTTTTCATAGAGAGCAACTCCCTTCATAATTAGTATTTATAATTATTTTTCTTGTTAGCATCGAACAGTGCCTTGAGGTTAGCCGGCTCCTTGGGCTGATGGTAGCCAAAGATCGAAGCCGAATTACAGCCGATCTCTGCGGACTTCTTGCCGATGGCGGCTACAGCCTTCAGCACGGACTTTTTCGTCATATTGCTCATATCTTTTCACCCCCCCCTCCTTGGATCTGTGACAAACATCGAAACAGCCACAACAAGTAGTGTTGCGTCGATTAAGATGCAGTACGAGTTCCGAAATTTAATCAGCAACAGACATGAGGTCAGCGCTAGCAACATTGTCATGACTATGCCGATAATGCGAAATATAGTTTTTTGCTTCTGCGTCAGCGGCTTGTTCTTATTCTCAACAGGAGCATATACCACTGTGATTAGAATTGACAGTGCAATGATGCAGTAATGCAGTTCATTGAACTTGACGATCGGCAAGAACCTGAATAAAGCCAGAACAATCGTGGTGACAAAGAAGAAAACCATATTGCATTGCCAATAAGTATTGGCGTGGTATCCGCCACAAATGGAACGAAGCACAACAAACATACCGAAATAAAGAAGTGAGGCTGCTAGACATTTGAATACAACTCCCAGACCGACTGCAATCATACAGGTAACTGCCGAGGAAATCAATATTTCAAATCCATATTGGTAGATCGGTGCTTGTTGATTTTCGATGATCTGATGCCGAATCAAGAGATCAACAACCAGAGATGCAGCACCTTCAATCATCGTTATTCGCCGTCCTTTCGTGGTTTCTGTAGCCATTATAGCACTGGGTATTCCTTCCGTCAATAGAAACGGCACAACTGGTAGTAAAACGGCACAACTGGTCAACACGAGTCAAAAGACCGGTTGCTTTTTTGTTGCGTATTGTGCATATTGCACGAAACTAAATGATACTTGAAAAAATAGGTATGCTATGGTATAATAGTAACGGAAGGAGTGGGGCGAAAATGCGTTTTGCTGTCGTGGACGATGAACCGGGCATTCTGAAACAAATCCCTGTGCTGATCAGGCAGTTCTCGCCCGATATTAAGATTGAAACTGATACTTTCAGCAGTTCTTCTGAGTTTTTGAGTACATACACAAGCCAAAAATACGATGCTTTGTTTCTGGACATTGATATGCCAGACATGAACGGCTTTGCACTAGCAGAGCATTTAAGACATCAGAGCGATCTTGTTCCAATTGTGTATATTACAGCAAGAGATGACCTGATGATACAGGCATTTCGCTATAAAGCGTTAGGATTTGTCAGAAAGCAATTCATTGAGAACGAGTTGCCTTACGCTCTTTCGACAATTATGAATGAAATTCATAAAGGCAATGACATGATAGAGGTAACTCAAACACGGTCGGAGGGCGGACATACATATCGGCTTAGCATAAATAACATAATGTACATCCAGAGTTTTCGCCATAATGTAACCATTCATCTGAGTGATGGTAAAGAAATAACAGTTAGAAGTTCTCTTTCCTATTTTTCGGAACATGAAGGATTTAAACATTTCGTAGCGATCTCTACTGGAATCATCGTGAATCTGTCACTTGTTGAATTGACAGAGGATGCTGTTTGCTTCGCTAATGGCGAGATGCTATATATCAGCAGAAGAAAAATATCATATGTCCGAACGGCATATCTGAATTATATAAAGAAGGTGCTGATATGATTTATACGATTGCAGAATTTATAGCAACATTCGCCGACTGTGCTATTCTATTTTGGTTTCTGATATTTTCATTATCATTCAAAAAAATCCCAACTTCTCTAAAAGTCGTAATTACTTCTCTGTTTTCGGCTATTATGCTACTGAACATTATTATTCTAAACTATCATTTCACCTTGGAGGGCGTATTCACTGTTTTCTATCTCGTCATATTATTTAGTTTTTCTGCGATAGCGCTTCAAGGTAAGTGGTGGCATCAGCTTGTACTCTCCTTAGTTGGATTGGCAGCAATTTTCCTGACAAATGCTATTATAACTGTTCTATCTTCAATTATTTTGAATGAAGAATATGATGACCTATTACTCATGCGCAATCCAGCGAGAATTTTTTTGCTGTTTTTATCAAAGCTAAGCCTGCTATGTATCCTTATTCCTGCTGCGAATATCATTAGAAAGAAAAAGATTACATTGCACCTATTCCAAGGAGTTATATCCATTATTGCTTTGACCGTATCTATTATTGCAGGAATAACAATCGAAAAAATGATTCTTGAGCATCTGCTTCCACCACTATATGCAACAATTATTATGAGTTCACTTGCTATCATAAATATACTCTTACTGTTCATAATGGTACAATTCTCTGTTCAAAATCAGACACAGCTCAATCAAGTTGCTTTACAAACACGTTTGAATGATGATGAAAAGAAATTGCAGGAATCTGTCCAATGGAGTAAATCGGTCAGAGCGTTGCGACACGATCTCAGCAATCACCTCATCTCTATTTCTCAGTTCATTAAAAGCGGAGAGGACAATAAAGCACTTGCCTACATCGAGAAAATTTCTGGAAATCTCCCTGATGCTCCTGCTTTCACAGACACCAACAATCCAACTCTTAACGCTATCCTTGACTTAAAGCGAATGATCTGTCAAAAAGAAAATATAAATCTAAAGTGTTATATACAAAAAGACTTAGCTCCTTTTGATGACACTGCATTCAGTACAGTATTTGGCAATATCATGGACAATGCCATTGAAGCTGAAAAGAAAGAGCCACAAAAGGAGATCAGGCTCTCGTTAGAATCCAAAGGGGTATATCTTCATATTACTGTACAGAACCGAATACATTTTCCCGTACTCGTTAATGGGGAATTGCCAAACACAACGAAACATGATAAGCGTAATCATGGATTAGGTATGTATAGTGTTATGGAAACAGTCACACAGAATAATGGAGCAATCAATATCTATGAGCAGGACGGCTGGCTTATCGTGGATGTGTTGATGCTAAGCCAATAAATTCAAAAAGCGTATATCTCAGAACTTATTGCCTGTGATATACGCTTTTCTTATATACATTCGAGCTATTCTCCCAAGGGGGAATAGTTATTTTTATTGATATATATTATCGGAATGGTACTGCTATCGGTTATTGTTGCTATTTTGATAACTGCGTTTGGCAAGGTATTAGGATAGTATCTTAAAGTCCTATCATCAACCGATTAACCTGTGAGGGAAACCAAATATCAGGGAAAACAGCACGTCGGTACCGATCAGAACGAAGGTATCTTCTGCAAGTTCTTCCGCTGTCTGAACATTCCCGACGATACTTGTCAGATATAAGATCAAACCGTCTTTATAGTCCCTTATGATCTCGACGAGCGCATTTTGGTCACCATTGTCACGGAAACGGCGGTAGCTACTTGCACCGTTGTCCATTGACAAGCTCCTTTCCGAAAGCCATTTCATGTGCTTTCACTTATTACACGAAGAAAATGTATGAAACTACGCGCGATAATTTCAAAAATATAAAATTTGTGCAATATGCTGTATATTTTAGCCTGACTTTATCATAATTAGTTATCGCTGTCAAGAGAACACAATCTTACAACTAATAAACTATTATAGTATTGAAGGGAGAGAAAGTATCGGCTTAAATAGAAAGACGGCATAGAGAGCATTCTCCGTGCCGTCATAAAAATATTACCATTCAGTTTTTACAATATTGAGCTGATCCCAATTTGCGTATATCGCATCAATGACTTCCTGTGTAAGAGGAGCTTCATTATCCGCATCAGCAATCAGGCTCGGTCTGCGCCATACCCAAGCTCCATCAAAGTTGATGAGATAAACTGTTCCGTCAGGAGAAGTCAGCTTATGTGTGGGAAGTCCATCACAGCTTATTGCATGATAATTCAGGCTATCGAGCTTTTTGAACACATCGTCAGCCTTTCCGCTATTAGCAACAGCAGGAGCATCAGTTGTCTCAGCCTGTGTAGTGAGTGCCTGAGTGGTACTTTCAGTAGCAGCAGACCTTTCCGTTCCTGCCGGGGATTGTTTTTCCTCTGCCTGCGGCTGAGGTGTATCGTTATTCTCCGATATTACATTCATAGTGCTATCTTCTGCCTGCGTTTCAGAAAACGAAACATCACCTGTTGTTTCTGTACTCGTTTTCTCTGTTGTCTGCTGTGTGGTTGAGGTGTTTTCCGCTTCAGAAGTGCTTTCAGTAGGAGCATCGCTCTTTGATGCAGTCTGCACCTCGATCTGAGCAGCAGGTTGATCGTTGCTATTCGTAGTTGTCAAAGGCTCGTCGATCTGTCCGCAGCCTGCCAGTGCAACAGCCATAAATGCTGTTATTGCAATCATTCTTCTTTTCATAATGATCCCTCCTGTAATTCGTAGTATTCCGTTGTATTCATATCTACGCTATCCTTGTTGTCTGTAAGCCAAGTGATAATATCATCAGGCAGTACAGCTTCTGCGTCCACACCGTCTTTCCATATCCATTTACTGCTGAGATTCAGCCAGTATACAGCACCGTTATCATCTGTCAGCTTGTACTCAGGCAGTCCGTCACAGGTGATCGGTATGTATTCCAGTGAATTAAGCCTATTAAATATCTCTGTTCTGTCAGTAACCATAGGTGCGACTGTTGTTACGGGCGTTGTTTCTTCCGCAGATGTAGACGGGACGCTTTCTGTAACATTCGGTGCGGCGGACAGCTTTATCTCATTAGCCACGCCGAATTGCGACAGCATTTTCAGTGTCAGCTCATATCTGTCATTGCCCGTGCTACAGCCTACAACAGCAGAAAGATAGGTCTTTCCATTTCTCTCAAAGGCGGCAATGAGACAGTTTCCTGCACTTGCGGTAGTGCCTGTCTTAATGCCGACAGCATCAGCACAGTAATAGGCACTGTTTGGATTCAGCAGAGCGTTGGTGTTCGTCCATGTGATATTTTCGCCCGAAACAAAGTATACCTTTTTCTGATATGTGCCTGTTATCGTCTTTATCTCAGGTATCGAAAATGCGTGATTCGCCAATACAAGCAGATCGGAAACCGTTGTATACTGGCTTGCATCGTCCCAGCCTTCGGGAGTCGTGAAGTGACTGTCTTTCATACCGATAGAGCTTGCGTAGCTATTCATCAGCTCTGAGAAGTATGCGACTGCCTGGGCATCTGTCATAGCAGTATCAGTTTTCACAGCTCTTGCTGTTGTTACCGCTACGGTATAAGCGGCATCGTTGCCCGAAGCCATGAGCATACCCGTGAGCAGATCGTATAATTTCAGCTTGTGTCCCGGTCTGATAAGGCATAAACTGGAACCCGATTTCACAAGATTCTGTTCCGAGCCTACGGTAACTACCGTATCAGGACTCAGATAATGCAGAGCGACCGAGGCGGTCAGCAGCTTTGTCAGGCTTGCAGGAGCAATGTGTTCGTTGATATTATCGTAATAAAGCAGTTCACCATCATCCGCACAGGCAAAAGCCGCTGCTTTGCAAGCAGGAGAGGTAATATTTACAGATCCGTTTGCATAAATAAGCTCCCGTTTCATCAAACACAGGTCAAACACATCGAGCCTGTTGTCCTTGCAAAGATCGGCTGCCTGCCAGTTTTCAAGGTGCGTATCGGGAACGGCTAACAGCCATTTCTGGAGCAATACCACATCCGCTATATCGAATACTCCGTCAGCGTTCACATCGCCCCTGAAGTTGAATCCAACTGCGTTTACGGGCGTTGCAGAAAGCAATCCTGACCCGATTACAAGAGAGAGTATTGCTGATATTATCTTTTTATTCTTCATGAATTTCTCCTGTTCTATTGAAATAGCGCTCTTAATGCCGTATTCTGTTCAGGTGTAAGCTCCTGCATACCGTACACATACCCGTTTCCGATAAACGGCTGATAGCTGATGTCTTTCAGCACCGTGCCGTTTTTGAAGGTTATATCAAAAGTAATATCCTCCATTGTATAGGCACTCGGATCAGCTCTGCACGCTTCCCAAGCATCTACCACCCATTGCGGCGTTGCAGATGCCGAATCAGAAGTGTTCTCCGCTTTGAGCTGATACAGAATATCCACGATAGAAGCGATTCTGTTTCTGTCGGTGATCGTTCCCACTTGTGCAACTTCATATACTGCACCGTTTGGCACAGTGATCGTAAAGGAGATACTCTCTATATCATCAGCCGAATATGCACCATAGACCTTGAAAGTTTCTGCAAAAGCGGAGTTTTCATCAGTTGCAGTCGTCATACCGTTAAACACGAAGATGCTGCATTGTTCTCCCTTTTTTACAATGATAACAGCGGAACTATCCGCAGGAGCGTAGTAATAAACATCTGCTCCTGAAAGATTCGGTTCTTGTGAAGATACTGTATATTTGGAAGAATCGTCATATTCGTATAATTCGGTAATTCTTCCGACATACTCACCGAAATCGCTGTCGGATACAACAGCGGAGATATTATGTGCAGGGTGTTCTGAGGTGTCGAGCTGATAATAATATCTACCCGAAATAATAACGCTTACAAGATGCAGCTCATCCTCGCCATAAGCATCAGAATAGGGAGCGACCGTAGCTTTGAAGTTTTGGTAGTAATTATTTGCGGAGGTCGGATCTTCTGGCGGATCAGTATGATCATGTTCCTGTGCTGTTCCTTGTTGTGTATCCGGTGCTGAACTATCGCTCGGACGCTTCGTCTGTGAATCCGTCTTGCTTGCAGCATTTTCCGATTCGACTGCATCAGTATCTTTTACTGGCGTAGTAACTGTTCCTTTGGTATCTTCTTGTGGTTTATCTGTTTGTGATGCGATTACTGAATTGTTTGTTGTATGTTCCTCTGATTTGTCACTGCTTGTAGTGGCATGAATGCCCTGATGTTCGGGATTTCCATCATCTTTATGAGAATTATCCTGCTCGATGACTGAATGATCTGCAAGCAAGTCCGAGGGCTTATGGGCATTATAGAAAGCAACAGAGCCAACCGTGATCACAGCAGCGGCAGCGACAGAACCGAATACACAGATATTTCTCTTAGGTGTTACACGGCTTTCTTTCTGCTTTGTATCAGACATAGCACCTCTGATAAGGTCATCGTCGATCTTTCCCATTATTTCGAGAAATCTTAGCTCATTCATAATCGTACCCTTCTTTCTGTAAAAAGGCTTTTAGTTTTTTTCTTGTCCGAAAAAGATAAGTGGCAACGGTTTTCTCCTTCATACCGTAAAGCTCTGCGATCTGAGATAATGAATCGCCAAACCAATAGCGCCTGATAAACACATTCCGGTGCTTTTCGTCCTGGCTTCGCAGGAAACTGCTGAACGCATCGGCAAGTGCATCATCGGATACGCTCTTGTCATCGTCCGAGGGGACTATTTCAGCGATCTCATCTATCGGAATGGTAAATTGTGGATTTCTCTTTTCAGCAGAGTTATATTTCAGCCTGTTGATTGCGATGTTACGCACAATACGGCACAGGTATGATCTGAGGTCGTTCGGATCGTCAGGCGGTATGTTATTCCAAATCTCGTAATAAGCAGAATTTACGCATTCTTCTATATCTTCACGCCGAGAAAGGATATTACCGGCTACATAACAGCACAGCTTGTCATACTTACGCTTCATTTCAGCGATAGCCTGTTCATTTCTTTCACGGAACAACTCAATAATTGATGCATCATCCATTGGATATGCCTCCTTCCGTGAGGCGTAGAGGTCCTCTACCCATATAGTCAACTTTCGCTTCGCAAATATTTCACTTCTGAAAAATTTTTCTCGGAAATCTTTTATATATTCTTATTATAAGGCTTAAACTCCGCTTTTTCAAGCCCAATTATAGAAATAGAGCTACTCTTCAGATTGAAGAATAGCTCTTACTTTCATTATAGCAAAATCGTCTGTTTATTGCACTTTTTGATTATTCGTAAGGTGTTCGGGTAGGTTCTACGGCGAAAATGGGTACTGGCACAAACGTCCAGAAACGGCTTATTGCCGTCCATGACCTCGATATACCGTGGCGACCAGCAGATCTGGAGCAGCGCGCCGGAAGAATCATCAGACAGGGTAACGAGAACAAGAATGTTCAGATTTTCCGCTATGTCACTAAGGGGACGTTCGATGCGTACAGCTATCAGACTTTGGAGAACAAGCAGAAGTTTATCTCTCAGATCATGACGAGCAAAACTCCGGCGAGAAAATGTGAAGATGTGGACCAGCAGGCTCTTACATACTCGGAAATCAAGGCACTCTGTACGGGTGATGAGCGTATCAAGGAAAAGCTCATGCTTGAAAACGATGTAAAGGAGCTGAGGGTTCTCGCTGCGGAGCATAGAAACACGGTGTTTGAGATGGAGGACAGGGTTGCTCGTTTCCCTGAACAGGAACAGCGATTGACTGCTATCCTCAACGATCTGCATACTGACCGTGAAGCGCTCCGCAAGCTCCCGATTGATCCTGAGAGAAAACTGCCCGTATTCAAGATCACCATTGGTGAGACAGAATACACCGACAGAAAAGAAGCGGCAAAGGCTCTTGAAGATGCTGTACTGGCTATCAAGTACGCTGATACGCCTGTTAAGGTCGGCTCGTTCCAGGGCTTTGACCTGACAGTTACAGTCAACAGCAATATGATGGGCGGTGGTATGTCAGCCTGTCTGAAAGGTGCCGCTTCACATACTACAAAGCTGATCGAGAGTTTTGCCCATAACCTGAACCGCCTTGAAGCTGCCCTCTACAACATTGACGGCAGAATAGAGCGTACTCAGGCTGACCTTGCAAAGCTCAGGCTTGACCATGAAGAAGCCAAAAAGATCGTTGCAGAGCCGTTCCCTCAGCAGGAGGAGCTTGACAGCAAAGAGGAAAGGCTGAAAGTACTGACCGATGAACTGAATCAGGCAGCTATTGAAGCTAAAAAGAACGCTCCTAAGCGTGAAAAGACCTGTTACTTTGAAAGGGCTAAGATGAAGCGTGATGCGGCTCGCCTTGCTAAAAAGCCGAGAACTCCGAAGGATAAACCTAAGAGTAAGGATAAGAAGCAAGAAATAGAATAATTAACTTTGAACCCAGTGGATTCAAAGTTAATATAATATGTACTATTAGTATCAATAATAATTTGCTGTATCAAATATATATCTTTCTTATGCAAGATTGATGATTCTTCTATTTTTACATTTTGATAGCAAGGAACAATATAATATACATGATATTGGTACCGACTGATAAAAATCAAAGGCATATTTTCATGGACTCATGATGACCACAGAGGGTGAGGAGCGTGACCGAGCAGAATGTATCTACATTCAGCTCACACATGGACTGTCGGAGTGTTCAGACGGGGATGAATAATCACAAAAAGGCTTTGCAGAAATGCAGAGCCTTTTGCATTGCTCTCAGACGAACGGAGATGCCCCTCAGAACCGTCCATGATGATTATGGGGATAACTCACCAGATAAAAATAGCGACCTCTAAGAATCGCTCTCAGAGGTCGCTTGAAGTAGATTGATTAATCAGTTTGTGAAATCCTTATTTCATATGTACTGCCCTTAATATATGCCGGATCATTCTCATTATCAGATGAAGAACTCGGATCAAAATCAGATGGTTCATAATCTGGTCCTGGCTGATGTCCGCAGATTTCAATTTTCAGCCCCGTATCTATCGTCACATAGCCTTCTTCATCATACCAGTGGAATCCCTCAATACTTCCATCAATTAGAGTTGTATACTGAAGACCTCTTGTGCCTGGATAAAAATAACCATAATGATTCACAAGTCTTAATACTCGTTGCTTCTGATTGCTGGTATCGTAATACTGACTATGATTGTCATATTTGAATCCCATACCATATTTGCCTTCAGATACTTCTGCTTGAACATGGAGAATACGGATACCATTTCCGCTTGCTGATGCATTATTTGCTTCTTTCGTAATGTATTCGATCAAAAAGTATTCGCTTAGATAACCATCATCTGTATTTCTCGGTATCAAAATGCAAGACGGTGAATACTGCATTGATGTGAGCTTAAAAGTATGGCTGTCTCCCGAATAAACCTGTACTTCATCTTCTGACAGCCAGCCAAGCAAGAGCTTAGAGCAAGCAGAAAGATCGCCCCTTCCTTCGTCCATAAGCTCATTTCCTGCCGGTCCGGATAATCCATCATTTTCAAATGAATTATCCTTTGTGTATTTGTAATAATCCGGCAGTCCCATAGCGTGTCCAAGTTCATGAGCCATTTTACCGATGAAACCAGTACAATCACTCTTATCATAAACAACGAGACAGAAGTCTCCAATCTCTAATCCATCATACTTCTGCTTATTTGTTACAGATGTTGTGAATGCCCACCAGTCAGGTACTTCATCAGCATCGTTGTCTATCTCAAGTGTTTCATCAGGAAGAACAATTGCGATAGCATCTATTATCTTGTTTTTATCCGAATCATATACCTGATAGTCGATCTGTTCGTCCAAGGCTGTCATTATCTCAGTAACAAGTGAGCGCGCATCGTCATCAGCATACCAATCTATGGGATGCTCTGCTGTATATGTAAACACATCACCTGTCAGTTTCATCTTGTCATAGGAAGCACGCTCATAATAGGCAGAGATGCTTTCATACGGGTATTGAGGATCTTCGGAATTTGCCGAACCAAAGAAATTTTGCTGCAACAGATTGGAAATGTTTTCCTCAGTAAAAGTATAATCGGGAAAACTAACCGCAATGACTGGAATACGGTTTGTGCCAATAGAGGGTAAAGTCGGATTGACAGCTTTAATTGGAGGATCATAGTTTTCTTCTTCATGCTGCCATTGATAAATCAAAGTTCGTTTCATCAGGCAAAGATCAAACACATCCAGTCTATCATCCTGACAGAAATTCGCTGCTTTCCAGTTGGCAAGTGCAGTATTTGGAACAGCTAACAACCACCTTTGAAGTAGAACAACATCAGAAACATCAAATACTCCGTCAGCGTTCACATCACCAGTAACATCTTCTGTAACTTCCTGCAAGAGTTTTGTCTCAGATTGCGGTTCCTCTGTTACAGCATCAACTGTGATTGAGGACATCGAAGTAAGGAGTAAAGCTACTGTCAAACCTACAGACATTATTCGTTTAAACATTTATTATCACCCTTTCGATCCTAAACAGATTTTCATAGGAAACAAAATGCTATTATATATACTATACCATAAAAGTCGGAAAAAGTCAATTCCTATATACCGCAATCAGTTACGATATAAACATATTAAACATAATAACCTGTTAACTGGTTTTAGCTTGTTATTGAAAAAGCGTCTCTCAATGCATTTCTGCATAAGAGACGCTTATGTTTTTAAGCGAACAGGTTACAAATCTTAATTATTGTGGTTATATCTTTACAATAATCTGAATCCTCAAACTGTAAGTATTCGGCTTTGCCAATGTCATTAAGAGCGGGAGCGATTAAATAGCCATACTCTTTTTGAAGTTTATGTGATTCTTCAACGGTAATATTTGAGCCATAGTTTTCAACAGCTTCAGTTGCATACTTTAACTGTTCCTTAACATCATTATAATATCTATCTGGTTTTGAATAGAATACGTTAAGTTTGAGAGTGTTAGTTAGAATGAATTGAGCTGTTCTTGAGTCAAAGTTTTCATAGCCTTCATGTGTTGCTATATCAAATATCTGATCATAGTATGGAATAGATGATGTGATAAGTTTGGAAGCAGCTCCCTTTCCATCATCTGTAATAACATAAGAAATAGACTCATAATTAGGAATTGTTTCCGTGTACTCATCTATCTTTTTCCTGTAATTCTGATAAATGAGAGATAATTCGTTAGAGCATTTCTTTTTCTCAATTTGAGACTGAACAGACTGCTTGGAATTGTTTGAGCTGAAAAGAATGTCAATGTAATCATAAGAATATGTGTTCGAATTCCATGTCTTATACATACTGTCATAATAAGTATTGGTTACTGGATTATAAACTATGGAACTGTTGTTGTTAGATATTTTGTTGAAGTAAATAAGCGGAGAGCCATAGTCGATTGAATTCGTAAATGGGGCGGTGCTTGAACTGTGGATCACTTCCAATTGCCCCCATTTTGAATTGATTTCAATTGGCGTTCCGTCTGCGCTCCAGTCAGTAACTTTTGCAAAATGAAGAATTCCATTTTCACCAAGAGATGAATCATATTTACCATAAGCAATTACATGAGCGAAGTTGTGATTAGTTGTTGTGTTTTGGGTATATCCTTCACCGTAGAACCAATATGTTACAGCCGCCCCTGTTGCATAATTGCCAAATGGCCACAGCCATCCATTATCTTCTTCATGAACGGCATATGAAAGACAATTATAATTGTTCTGAGCAACATTATAGCCTGCACGAGTTTTTGATGAAATAAAAGAATTGATTTTAGGTGATGAATAGTAGAATGTTGAATCGCTTGATGCATATTCGGAAAGATACCATCCAAGAACATTGCAATGGATAGCTTTTTGTGAATGTGTATTGCCATAATGAGTTATATCAAACACCAAGTTGTTTTTAAGGAACTTACCTGTGCTCGTATCATAATAAGGTGCTAATCCGTTAATGTATCCTGTATAAAGCGATTCTCCACTTGTAACAGTTACAGGGGAAGAATAATCATGATTAACCAGTTCATAAGAATCAAGATTGTCATATCCATAATAATGACCTAAATAATTTGCTTTAATGTTGTTAAAGCTATCGTTAGAGGAAACTGTAAAATTATAGGTGGTGTATTTTTCCAAAAACGAACCATCTTCGATGCCTGTTACCCAAACCTGCGATGCGTGTGCCGTTGCAGGTGCAACAAGTACTAAAGACATGGCAAATGAGAGAACTGATGAAATAACCGCTTTTGCTTTTATCATAATGAAACCATCCTTTCCTATCATATAGTTAATTGAACGATAATCACTTTTAATTATAGCACACTGGTATCATATCCTTTCTTCGTTGAAGATAAGTATATTATACATCTACATTCAACCGATGTCAATATCTATTAGTTAAAACGATATTATGTATATATTTGATTACTAACTAATTGGCGATGAATATTAAAGTTTTTAGTATTATTATCGATATTAGAAATCAGTTTCAGCGATATTAAGGTTATTCCAATTCGCATATATCGCATCAATAACTTCCTGCGTAAGCAAAGTTTTATTATCCGCCTCAGCGATCAGGCTTGGTCTGCGCCATACATAAGAATAGAATGCGTTTTCGTCAAGGTGAAGATAGTAAACAGTTCCATCCGGAGAAGTCAACTTGTCAGTAGGAAGCCCGTCACAGCTTATTGCCTGATAATTCAGACTATCGAGCATTTTGAACACATCAGAAGTTTGCTCTTTATCGGTATTAGTCGGCGCGTTGGTTGTTTCACACTGAGTTGTAGTCTGAAAAGTGCTTTCAACTGTCGTAATAGTCTCAGTTATTAAGGGCATTGTTTCTGCTGTTGTTGAAGGCTAAACGGATTCAGTAGAATTTGACATATCAGACCGCTTCACTTCGTTATCCACGCCGAATTGCGATAACATTTTCAATGTCAGCTCATATCTTTCATTGCCTGTACCGCATTCGCGCCCCTCAAAAGTGATGGTATTGTACACACATTATAGATTCTTTTCCTTTAGATAGCCAACAATTTTGTCTTTCTCAAGAAGGTGTATCGACAGAATCACCGTTATGATATCTATCATCATAAATACAAGCAATGAAATAAGTAATTCTTTGATAGGGAGATATGGTGCAATATCCTTACCGCCTTTAATGAATATATATCCCCAAGCGGATACTGCCACAATAGGTATTATAGCAATCAAAGCACCTTTTAGCTGATAATTTATATTCTCTATGACGCTCATTTGCTGTATATCCCGTTTCTGTGTACCGAGCGAATATAGAACTACATAATCGGAAATACGGGTTTTTATGCTGTTCAGTGTAATATTCAGTAAATTAAACACTGAGATTACAAAAATGAACACCGTGAACATTGAACTAAAAAAGCGAATAAGATAATAGTTGTTCTGTTCTTCTTGAAGTATTGCTCGGTTATTCCTTAAATACTCAGATGAATATCCTTTATCATTAAAGTAATTATATATTTCCTTATAGGACTCATCAGCGTTATCCGAATTAAAGTATAGCTTTGCGACTTTTTTGCAGTTGCATTCAGTCATGAAATCATCAAACTCTGAGTAGGGGTATACTAAAGTTAAGCTATAGTCCTCCAATTCTGCGCCAAGATATTTTTGATATTCTTTGACTTTACACGAAAAATCAACAGTAAAATTTCTCTCCTCTGTTTGAATCTTTTGATTTTCGGCAAAGGGATCGTAATCTCCGACAACAACATTTCTTGTGAATTCAAACGTACCATTTATAAAATCGTTAGAAAATTTGTCATCACCACAAAATGCTATAGATTTTTCGCCTGAGAATGAAGTATTAAAATAATCATCATCAAATACATAAATCTGAGAACGGTAATCCTGTCCGTTTACTTTAGCAATACCGTCCTCAATTCTGAAAACGCAATTACCACCTGTTATGCCATTAAAAGTCTTTAGCTTATTATATAGCTCAATCGGTTCAATATAGTTCATGTGCATATCATAATAATCAAATCTAATCTCAGATTCTATTGAACCTTCAAGTTGCTTATTCGCTTCTTTCATATTATTGCATATGCAAGAGAAAGAGATAAACATAAACAAGCAGATTGTAATCGAAGTAACCATTGACCTTGTCTGCTTTTTATTGTTTTTGATATATTTTCGTGAAATATCCTTGATACTTCTATCAGCAGAAAGCGACTGGTATTTTTGCAGTATCTTACTTTGCTTCTTGTTTGTTTTAGCACACCCCTTAATAAATAGCCATAGCGAGATCAGGATAAAGACAGCTATTATCAGTATTGAAAACAACAGATAAGAGATGTGTGTTCCACTTTTATCAATCTTAATTGTTGTCAATGATGATAGCAGAGAAAGTATCTGTGATGAACCAAATAAACCTAATACCATAGAAAACGGTATTGTTACAGTAGTAAGGATTGCAGTTTCCTTCACAGCCGAAGTGTAAAACTGTTTCTTTACTGCTCCGAGCAAATGCAGTCTGTGGTAGAGCTTTCTTCTGTTTTCTCCTAAAGAGATATAGACGATATTTTTGTTAAGAATAAACAGCAGCACTATAACAAGTATAATCAATATGCAGATCAAAACTAAGAAAAGCTGGGCAATATCAAGCTGCGTATAACTTAAATTGATACCATAACAAGACAACAGCTCTTGGTTTGGCTTACTTTCATACTGCTGAACACTATTTTGAAAGGCTTTGACATGATATGGTGAATTAAGAGTTAAATAAACATCACCATTAGTTGTAGCATCATTGCTCCCACTTGTTATTGCAATGAATGCAGGAAACAATGAATCCTCAAATATAGCTTTGTCATAAAAACCGACAATCTTATATGAATGCTTTGAAATATCCGTAAGATACTCATTCTCTTGACTCTGTGAGTAAACGGGAATAGCACCGGTATCAGTTCTTCTTATGCCCAAATCCAACTCAAGCGTATCATCTAATTGGAAATTACCGCCAATATGGTTCGGAAGCATGATTTCATTTTCGTTCTCAGGAAAACGCCCACTCAGCAAAAGCACAGGCATTTTATTTAGAAATCCATCGTCAGCATCCATTACAAAGATATAGCGCTTATATGGATTAACTCCGGAATAATCTGAAAAGCCAATTGGGAACGCAGCAAAACTATCTTCTACATCCTTGTTGTTTGTTATCTGTTCAACAGCATCAACATTTACACCACTGATTTTCAGCATATAATCGCCGTATATGTCTTTTTTTGATGCAACCTGCGAATTAAAAAACACATTTAAGGTGATAAATAGGCTCATAATTAAGGCGACAGAGAGTATCATACAAGATATGATGGAGCAGAATTTCAACTTGTTCTGTTTCCAGTATCCAACTGTACACTTATCTATTATATTCATTTCTGTACCACCTCATCTGATACGATATGCCCGTCATCGAGCCGTATAATACGGTTAGCATACGAAGCAATATTCATATCATGTGTTACCATGATAATAGTCAATCCATATTCTTCATTTGCCTTGCGAAGCTGTCTTGCGACTTCCTCTGAATTGACCTTGTCAAGATTTCCTGTTGGCTCATCGGCAAGCAGAAGATCAGGTTTACTAATCAATGCTCTGGCAATTGCCACGCGCTGTTGCTCACCTCCTGAGAGTTGAGTAGGAAATTTATCTTTCAGCTGAGAGATATTCAGCATTTTCAGAACAGCAGCTACATCTTTATCCGCGCATTCTTTCTTATCAAGAAGCAAAGGCAGTCTGATATTATCCGTTACATTAAGAACAGATACGAGATTAAAGAATTGGTAAATGACAGAAATCTGTCTGCGTCTCATCAGCGTAAGCTGGTTATCGCCTAAATCTGCATAATTTTTGCCGTTCAGCAGAATTTTCCCCTCACTTGGTGATTCTATTCCTGATATAATATTCAAAAGAGTTGATTTTCCGGCACCCGACGAGCCTACAATAGCGATAAACTCATGATCTGGTACTGTAAGATCAATCTTATCGAGGACATATCGTTGGCTTTTGCCATCATCGAAACATTTTGATAAATTTTTGATCTCTAACATTTATTACCTCCCGATATACCGCAATAGGTGCATATACCATTAGAAATAACAGTATATGCACCTTATGAGGATTATTTGTAGCTTAATAAGATGTACTAAGATTTGCGCTGGAAATGTTTACCTGATAGCTGTTATTGTTTATCCACTTGATGACATATGTTCCGTAGTCAAGGTCGTAGAAATTGACTTCCTTAGAACCAGCACCGTAAACAGTCTTACTCTGAACATATGTGTTGTAATTACCGTTTACATAGTTGTCAAGGGTAAGTACAGCCAATGTAAGATTAACAGAAGATCCCGAAGCATAAAAAGTGATGTCGAAGTCATTGTGATTAAGCCCTTCTGTACTAACATCAAAGCCGTACCCTCTTCTTGTAGTAAATGCCGTTTCTCCACTTACAAGATAAAAATTCGGGATATTATAGTTATAATGCACCATAGGGGAGTTTGTGCCGCCACCTGCGGAAGCAGAGCCACTTCCAGTTATAGGAGTATTTTCTGCTGCATTTGCAGTTACTCCCATTACACCAGTGCAAAGCATCGAAGCGGTTGCAGCGATAGCGACCAGTTTCTGAATAAAGCGTTTCATAAAATCATCAATCCTTTCGGTTTAAATATTTTTGTAATCTTCCAAAGAGTTCTCTGTTTGATTACAATCATATTATATATCTCGAAAAGGTTTTATGCGAGAAGTTGTAGTGAAATGACAGTATTCTTGTAGTGAAATGCCATATACTCTAATTCTAACTAATAATGAATAATAAAACGTCAACAGTAAATATTCCACCTGAACTATCTGTTTTTAGTATACCATTGTACTTCTCTGCAATCTTATGAACATTTGCAAGACCAAATCCATGATTTGCAGTGTCAGCTTTTGTGGTTATTATACTTCCGTTCATACTCTTTACAATGCCGTTGAACGAATTTGTAACACGAATTATAAGTCTATCCTGAGAATAAACGAGCTTTAGTGTTATAAGTCTGTTATCTTTCAAGAGCAGAACAGCTTCAATAGCGTTATCAAGAAGATTGCCAAGTATTGTAATAATATCAACTACCTCAATCTTTATGTCAGAAGGAACAGCAATTTGTGTATTGATCTTAATATGCTCTTTTTCAGCATTCTGAAATTTGTAATTGATAATACTATCAATGGGCGTATTGCCAGTATAGCTGTATATTATTCTCGGTTCAGTTTGAACTGCAAGAGAGTGAAGCTGTTTTTTAGCAGCTTCGACTTGATTTGCAGCCAATAATTCATTCATTGCAATAAATTGGTTGTTGAGATCATGCCTAAATGCTTGTAGTTCTTCTGTTGATTCCCTCATAATTTCACATTGTCTGCTATACAATTCGTTTTCACGCTGAAGAATTGCAATATTTGCATTTCTCACATAATGAGTTGCTAAGGATTCATAAAGACAATATGCGATTATGTTGATCAGAATTATGATAATAGTTCCACAAGTGATGCTGTAGCTGATACCATTATCAATTATAATTAATCCTTGCATTATAAGAGAACAAACTGGTATTGCAGTCATAAATAGGATTGAATGCTCGTTTAGATTGTTTCCCAGCGCCTTTTTCCGAAAGCCATAGAGAAGAAGAGAACCTGCCAAAATAAACATTCGAGATGCAATGATTATAGAGAGCAGGATGGGTTTAGAGCTGATTATTTTAGATGCTACATAATCAGGGATTGACAAAAGGCAGGATAATGCAACGGCACTAATTATGTTGTCTTTTAACTTTTCTTTGTATGTAAGTGCAACCCAAAGAATTGTAACCAACTGTACAGACAAAGAGATAATCAGGTTTTTAATGCATAACTGAACAATACCTATACATACAAAATTAGCCGAGAATGCCAATATTCGCTCTATATCTGTTTTTCTGTTCTTATCAGATATTGAAATATACGCATTATGCAGTATCAATACATTGAGCAAGTTCAAAAATAAAACAATAATATTAAATCTGTCAAGAACCATTGTATCCTCCGTTCTCCAGCATGAGCTGTAAGTAAGCTATTTCCTTCTTCCTGCCTTTGGCAATCGGGATTTCCTCCCCATTAGTCATTATTATACAGTCTGGTCGGAAGGATTGTATATATCTATAATTTAATAGATATGATTTATGCGGAGAAATGAATCCACAATCCTGCAATTGTTCCTTAATACTTTCAAGTTTAGCGTAAAACTCATCTTCTGATGATGCTTTTTTTATTAGGACTTTTCTGTCAATACTTTTGAAATATATTATTTCATTCAGGTTAACCCAATATGTATCATGTCCGTATTTATAATGAAAGAGATCATTCTTGTTGCCATAGATTCTTTGATATTTTTTTATGGTATCGAAAATATGGACAGTAGAAAGTGGTTTTGCAAGAAACTCAAAAGGACGAAAAGTAAATAATTGTCGATCATATTCCGTCTTTCCAGTAATATAGACTATTTGTGTAGTTTCGTCATTCAGCACATTCCTTATATAATTGCTTACATCTATTCCACTATACTCATCCAGCTCAATATCAAGAAAAATGATATTGTACCTTTCGTTTGTGCCTAAATACCTCGCAAATCCTGTTCCTGTCGTAAAAATATCAATCTCACTTTCGATAGAAAGGGCAGCACAAGCATCTTTAATATAACGCTCAATCGCTGAGCAAACTGTATCTTCATCATCACAAACAGCTATCCGAAGCATACTGACCACCTTCTTTATTCTTTACAGATATTATATCACAACTTTTTTAGAGTATAAGTATATATAGTCACAGCCTTGCACTTCCAAGAAATACAAGGCTGTGATTGTTTATGCTTTCAATCCTGTTTTTTCTTCAAATTCGGGAACAGTCATGTTGGCTCTCTTTGCAGCATCAGCTATTGTCAGGATACCGTCCTTAACAAGACCGATGAGTGTTTCCAAGATGCCTTCTTCTCTTGCATCACTTCTGATTCCTTCAATTGCTTCACACATATCAACACGCTCCTCTCCGTCATTGTAGTGCAGATTTGAATTGGTTACGACATTCACCATATCAGCAGTTTTTCTTGAAACGCTCTTAAATGCCGTATCTTCGTTTATCATCTCTCTGAGCTTTTTCTTATCTTTGGAATACTTAACGTACTTTAACGCAAGACTCAGCTCAGTATGGAATTTTGCAAAATCCACGTCCCTGATCTCAGCAGGGGCTATCAAATGAAGATGATAGTTGTCAACAAACCTTAGTATATCCTCATCCGCCGATAGCATACTATGCAGATCTCTCGGAGCATCCCACTCGTCAGCTCCAAAGTATAGCGTTAAAGTGATAATGGGTAAAATCTTATCACCCTTATAGAAACCTGAGAGATACTCTGCCTTTGTTTCAGGCATTTTCTTACTCTTGCGATGCTCCTTAGCTATCTCATCGACCTGACTGACATACTGTATTGCATCGTACAGCATATTCCGTATCGGCATTGCATAGTGAATATCCGACTGGTTTTCAATACCGAGCAGAAGGTAAGCGGCTCTATCATCTGCCATAGCTGTTGCCATTTTAAGCACATCACGATATTTTTGTATCGGAACTGGCTTGCCTTCTTCACCATACGGCAACACGATAGATGTAGTATCAAGCGGCTTAAGCTGTTCGGGTTTTATGACCTGTCTGCCGCCATAGAGCAGATAATTGAAAGCATCCGCAAAATGCTCGCTGTCCTGCATATAGTCTTTCGTGACAGTATCTTTATCAGCCATTGGTATCACGTCCTTCATTTTCTTTATTATAGCACTTTTCCTCCTTGCTGTCAAGGTTATGAAGTGTGCGATTATATAGTATAGAATAAATCGATACAATTATTATCCCATTAAATTATGAAGAGGACTTTAACAATTATCGCAAAAATCCTCTTGTTATAATCTTTATTTCTGATTTAACTTCTTTCCTAACTGGAAATACAACTCTGCCGACTCATCAGGCATAGCTCTGAATGTTTCCACAAGCTCCTTTTCTCGCTCATTGAGATAGGAGATTTCATCATTTTCATTGAAAAACTCAGAGAGCGAAATGCCCATTGGGGTAAGAAGTCGCTGTAAGGTTTCAATGGTAGGCTGGTTTTTTCCTTTTTCCAGCTCACTGATATGCCCTTGTGACAGACCGGTTATTTCATGGAGTCTATAAATACTGAATTTCTTAGATTTCCGCATTTTTCTTAATCTCGCACCATAGTCCATTTCTGTTCCAACTCCTTTGCCGATTCTCTAATACTATTATAATGCTTTCGTTCGGATTTTTTAATCCACATACGCCGAACTATTTACATCTATATACCGAATTTTTCATTTACATACAAAAGATTTAATGATATAATGTGAGTGGAGGCGTTGCTTTATGTATAAATCGGCTTGTTTTACCGGACATAGAAAGATCGTGACTGATAAGGTGGTTCTGTCAAAACAGCTCTACGCTGTCCTTGAGAAGCTAATAATCTCACAAGGAGTGACAGCCTTCTATGCAGGCGGTGCATACGGCTTTGATTCCCTCGCTTCATTTACCGTCCTGAAACTGCGTGAGAAGTATCCTCAAGTCAAGCTGCACCTGATCCTGCCTTGCTCCCAAGAGAACCAGACCGTGAAGTGGACAGCAGAACAGAAAGCAGAGCTTGACAAACTCCTCGGTCTTGCTGATAGCGTGGAATATGTATCAGACAGATACTACAACGGTTGTATGAAAGATCGGAATGCTCGGCTCGTTGAACTTGCCACTGTGTGCTGTATCAGCTATTGGAATCCCAATGACTTCCGCAGCGGAACCGGACAGACGGTGCGAATGGCTCAGAAGAAAAGCATCGAGGTCATAAATCTCTTTGAAACTCAGTCAAATGCCTAAGAATCGACAGTGAACGGATTGACAACAGAGGGAAAAGCGGTATAATAATTGTTTCTTATGATTTGGAGGTAACACCTATGCCAAGAAAGAAGAAAACTGAAACCGCAACTGTTGCCGAAGTCAAGCCAGAGGTTGTGACCGAAGCTGTCAAGGAGACTGTCCAGAAAGCTCAGGCTGAAAAGCCTGCAAAGAAGCCTGCCGCAAAGAAAGCTCCTGCTAAGAAAATGCCTACTAAGACAACGGCAGCAACAAAGACCGCTGCTAAGGCTACTAAGACCACAAAGGCTGCTACTGCTCCGAAGGAAACTGTCAAGGTTCAGTTCGGTGGCGATGAGTATGACTTTGCAGAGATCAAAAAAGCAGTTGAAGCTGATTACAAGGGAAAAGTCAAGGGCAAGATCAAGATAGTTGAGATTTACATCAAGCCAGAGGATAAGTCTGTTTACTATGTAATCAACTCTAACTTCTCTGATAAGATTGAACTATGATAATTCGAGACTCTGTTAGGTGACACACAGGCGGAAGATAAAACTATGAATTCAATTTCAAAGAAAAACTATATTTCTCAGTCATAGGCAGAGGAAAAACTGCCTGCACCTGACGAAACAGTATACCTCATCAACTTCGATAGAACTTGGCTGAAGTATTCAAAGTGCTTTAAGTTTTTAGAAGAAACAAGCAAATGGTAATATGAAACACAAAAGGGATACAACCTTCGTTTTGCAAAATCGGAAAGCGTATCCCTTTTCTTTTGCGTTTAGAAATGTTATTCAGCACTCTTTGATAGTAGGAGTTTTGTCAAAATCACCAGTTAGCAGATGATAACTTTATGGTGTGTTGTAAAAAAATACAAACTTAGTAACAATTCTCAAAAACACATTGACAATGTTTAGTCAAAGGACTATAATATAATTGACCGTTACAGAAAAATGGTCAATAACAGATGTAAGGGTTTTGATTTATAAATGCCGAAGATTGTTACAGAGGAAACAAAAGAGGACATACGCTTAGAAATACTGAATGTTACGTATAAGTTAATACGGAAACACGGATTAACGCATACTTCAATCGAAAAAATAACTAAAGAATGCAATATTGGCAAGGGAACATTCTACTTGTATTTTCATTCTAAAGAAGAACTCGTTGTTGCTTTAATGATAAAGCAAGGACATGATTCAATGCATCAATTTCAAAGTATTCTTAATGGCAGAGAAAAAATGAATCGGGAAGAAGGCAAGGAATACATTAAATATGTGATCAACAGAGATGATTCTATATATCGTTTCCTTCCTATCGAATATCTAAAAAAGATTGAAAGTCAGTTTCCTGAACAATGGGACTCTATTCAACCAGGTCATCGTAACGAAACCATAGCAATTTTGCTTTCGCATATTGAAGGTGTAAAGCAAAATGCTGATGTGAGTGTAGTTGCTGATTTGATGAAAGTCTGTTCTGTGGCTTTTTATAATTGGGATAACAGTATAGTCAAACCGTCTAAAGAAGAGATAGAAAGCAATATTTATAATCACTTGTTTTCTCTAATATTTGAATAAAATCCATATAGTAAGGCATATGAGGGGGGGCACCCCCCCTTATAATAAACATCACTGGTTAGCATCGGCAAACCAACACAAGAATTGAATAATAGTCCTTATGGGCTGTTATATATTTTAGAAATCGGTTAGCGAATACTAACCGATTTCGGGAAGGAGGTCTCCTATGAGTATCAAGGTTACTAAGGAAATGGTTCCGGCATATTCTAAGGCAACAGCATCTTGCGATAATTGTTGCCACACTTTCAGCAACTAATTGTTTGTTGTAAGTAAACAGCGGGCTGCCGCAGATCATATGTCAATGTGTGATGCGGCAGCTTTTGCTCAATATGGAGGTATTTATGAGCAAGAAATATAAAGTCAATTCAGATTACAAAATCAAGAGGGTTAACGATAATAAAGCTCTTGTGCAAATTGAAGGCACTATCAAAACTCTCGAATGCGATTACAGCATCTTAAACGATGTAATCAGCATTGTTTCCAATACGGGTGATGCTGAGGATATTTATAAAAAGTATTCTCATATGTTCGGCGAAGATGCTGTTAGAAATTTTATCAAAACTCTTTGCGAAGAAAAGGTTTTAACTGTATTCAACGATGATTCCCCAGAGAAAACTGTTCAGGTGTTAATTGTTGGTGAAGGATTACTGTGCAGTTATATTTCTTCTATAACAAATGAAAATATTAGAATAATGAATCAGGTTTCCACAGAAGAATTCATTAGTAAAAATGGTGATATGGAACTTGAATACGATACTGTAGTGTTTGCTCCAGGATGCGCAACATATAAGGATTTTAAAGATTTCAACCGGATTATGGTAAGATTAGAAGTGCCTTTCATACCTATTTACTGTACCGGTGAAAGCTACATATGTGGTTCTTATGTTTTCCCGTGGAAAACGCCCTGCCTTGAATGTAATTTCACTCATCATATTAAAGCACTGGAACGTTCTGCGAAAGATTTTGTGGCAGATTATGAGTTAGATGATATGTCTCTTTCGGTGGAACCTTCTCTTTCAGATTTGCCAGAGCAGGCAAAATACCTCGTAACACTGCTGATTAGAGATGTTTCTCATGTGAATAACACTGAATCTAACTTTATTTTTTACAAAAAAGAAATATGTTTTAAGGGAAGGATTGAAGAAGGTTATTATGAAAAGAAATATCAACCTATAACCGATTGCAAATGTTGTCATGGCTTGAATAAGTTGTTTTCAGTGTATGATGGTACTATTGATGTTCCTAATATTCCTTCCCCGTATACTGTTGATGCAATTCAATATAATGTTGGTGGGCTTCGTAGTAAAGGTGAGTTTGAAACAAGAGAATTAATTTCAAAAGCAATCAATGACATAGGGTTGAATATTGAGATCAAACTTGTTGAAAACAATATTTTCCATGAGGTTCTTCCTGTATACGATTCTTCTCTTAAAACTACACAGAAGAATAAAACGCCGTATTTCCTTGATGGCGGAAAGTCTCATGGTAAAGGCTTGAATACAACTCAAGCATACTTTTCTGCTGCTTTTGAGCTGTTTGAAAGATTGAGCTCAAGGTATTATGGAACAGAGAAAATTATCAGGGCAACGCCGAAACAAGTCGAGGACTTCAGCATTGATGTAAAAAGTATCACAAAACAAGTTCCGAATGTTGCTACGGTTTACGATAATTTTGACGAGAACATGGAAGTGGACTGGGTTTGGGGCAAATCTCTTGTTACGGGCAAGGAGAGACTGATACCTGCATCTCAGGTATTTCTTTCTGGTACAAGTTTTAAGGATAATTTTGTTCCTAATGGTTCGTCCGGTTTATCTGCTGGTGCTGTTCTTAAAGATGCAATTCTTCAGGGATTATTTGAAGTGATAGAACATGATGCTTGGATGATCTGTCAAGCAAATCCTATTACTTTGCCGATTATTGACCAAACAACTCTTACAAACACGTCAGTAAAAAATACCATAGATAAGATTAAGTCCCTCGGATATAATTTAATAATCAGAGACTATACTACAGACCTCAAAATTCCTGTTATCAGGTCATGGATTTCTGATCCTAAGAATTATACAAAATATGCTTTTAATGGATTTGGCTGCTCAGTTGATGCAGAATTGGCTCTTGAGCGTTCAATAACAGAAGCTGTGCAAGGATTCTTACCAGTTGAACCATCAGAGCCTTATGAATATGGGAAAATCAATATGGTTGAATCCATCTTGAGTCGAGACAGCCTCTTTGGAATGTATTATTTCCAGAAAAAGGACATTGAGATTAACTGTGATTCTATACCGTTCTCAAGTATTCCAACAATAAAGTTTTCTTCAGTGGATGAAGCTCTTAAATATGTAGTCAATCAGATTACTACTGTACTTCCCGGCAGTGATGTTCTATTTGTAGATTTGACGAGACCTGAATTTGGCATCCCTGTTGTCAAGGTACTAATTACGGGTGGCATTCAAAGATTATCCGAGCCGCTTGTTACCACAAGTGATAGGCTATACGAATTCCCTGTTAAAATGGGGTATAGTGATAAACCATTCGAGTATAAAGAATTGTACCTTGGGCCGTATCAGCATTAAGGAGTAGTTGAATGTATATAAATAAGAGACTTTTCTCAATGCTGAAAGAAAATGCCATGCTTGTTTTTGGAATTTCAACCTATGAGTTACTAAGCAGCATTTTATGCTGCTTAGTTCTTGTAGGCTGGTCTTTCTTTTTAAGTGCAGGAATAGATCGAAACCCAATACGATGTTGTATAATAGGTGCTGTAATCGTTTTATTGCTCTTAATGCAATCTTATATAGAAAAACGCATTGTTATGGCAGTCGCTGATAACGGAAACATATTCAAAAAGAATATTCGTACCAAATTGTTTGATAAGCTGTTCCTTTTGGGACCGCAATATGTTGACAGAAAGAGAAGCGGAGAAATAATAACCACATTATGGGAGAAGATAGAATGGCTTAATTTCTATTATGTGGAATACATACCGAGAAGTATGGCTGCACTTATCATTAGCATAGCTGTTCTATTATCAATCTCATTTATCTCCCCTGCTTCTGGAGTAACCCTGTTTTTCATTGTCTGTCTCCTGTTCTTATCGCCAGTGTTCTTTTCAACAATTATGAAAGGTAGCAGTAATCTGGAATGGAAAGAAACAGATAGATTCTATTCAGATTGCCTTGATGGAATACAAGGGATAATTACCCTCAAGGCATTTAATGCAAACGAAAGACATCGTAAAACAGTTAATGAACAAGCTGAGGTCATGCGAAAGACCACAATGAATAATCTTATTAAAACAACTGCGAATAATAAAACCTTGGAGTTACTTATTACATCAGGCAAATATATTCCGCTGTTATTTTCAATAGGTTCTTTTATTTCAAATGGCATTAGCATTCATCAACTACTGCTTGTGTTCTTTTTATTGCAGGCGTGGGGCAATGTTGCCGAGAAAATACTTGGCTCATGGCTTAAAGGACATAAAGGTATATCGGGATTAGATGATGTTTTTGAAATACTGACAGAACAATCCAATTACTCTTATGGTGAAATACAAGACTTAGAAGCAGATAACAAGAGTATATCCGGTGATATAGAATTTAACAATGTTACATTCTTATATCAATCAGGCAAGAAAGCACTGGACAAGATTTCGGTAGTTCTAAAGGAAGGTACTGAAACCGCAATCGTAGGTGCATCAGGCTCAGGCAAATCTACTCTTGCACAGCTATTATTTGGATTTTATAAGCCACAGGACGGAGAAATACTGATAAATGGTGAACTGATTACTCATAACAATATCTATTATCTACGAGCAAGTATAACAGGAATTTGGCAGGATAGCCATATATTCAATGACACTTGCTTGAATAATATTTTGATGGCAAAGCCTGATGCTAATAAGGAAGATGTTGTAGAAGCAGCTAAAAAGGCAAATATTCACGATTTGATTATGAGCTTGCCTGAACAATATAACACAGTTATTGGAAATGGAGGACATAATCTTTCCGGCGGAGAGAAGCAGAGGATTATCATCGCAAGAGCATTTTTGAGAAACTCTCCTATTTTGATTCTTGATGAAGCAACCTCATCGCTTGATAGACAGAATGAAGAAGAAATACAGCGATGTCTTAAAAATCTGAGCGAAGGGAAAACAGTAATGACCATTGCTCACAGATTTGAAACAATTATTTCTTCTGATAGCATCTGTATGTTACAACATGGAAAAATGATAGCTAACGGTAGGCACGATCAGTTGATGCAAACGTCAACCGAGTACAGGACATTTGCTAACCTTCAAGGAATATGGAGGTGACATGGAGTGAGCAGTTCAAATATGTCACGTTATTCGTATGTACTTGAAATTATAAAGCAAATAAACGGCTTTTATGGTTACTTAGCATTATCAGCAGTTATAAGAGTTGTGAATAAATTTTCTTCGGCATCAGTAGGTATCATTGCCGCCTGTTTTATCGGTAAAATACTTGACAACAACTTGGTAAGTATTAAAACGATCAGCACTATCTTAGTATTGTTGATTATAGTAAAGATTTTATTTTCATATCTTGACACTTACGTTTCACATGATATGTCATTTAAGATACTTACTCGATTAAGAAATAAAGTATACGATAAGATAGACGAACTTGCACCAGGCGGTATAGAGGGAAATGCAATGGCGGATTACGCAACTGTTATAGCATCTGATATAAATGTATTTGAATGGTTTTATGCACATATCTTAGTTGAGTGGATTGGTACAATTATTTTTTCAATAACAATGCTGATTATCACCTTTAGGATTTCCACCACAGCATTTTTGTTATCTCTGATAGGAATGATTGTTATGTTCATTATTCCTACTTTTTCAATTGGAAAATCAGAGGAAAAAGGATATGTCATGAAGCGTCTTTTCGGAGCATTGAACGGCATTGTTGCAGACGGAGTTCAGGGATTAAAGGACATAATAGGCTTTCATTGGGAAGAAACCTTCTTATCAAAACTAAATATTGCTTCTCAAGATTATGCACAAACTCAGAAGCAGTATTCGATAAGCAGTTCCAAAGAAAAACGCTTATACAGCTTTTTGACCGACTTCTGTATATTGTTATCGACTATAATAGTAGTATTGATCGGGAAAAGCTCTTTAACAACCGTGTTTTTACAGTTTTCTCTTATTAGTGCGATATTAGTAGGCATCCAAGAGACTTTATCGCAAGGCACTAATTATGGCTTTGTATTCGGTGCTGCTAAAAGAGTATTCGATATTTTGAACTCACCTGTTCCGGTGTCCGATCATGGAGATTTGAATTGTGAGGATGTAGTACATGATAAAAATGATTGTTATCTTAAATTTGATAATGTCTGTTTTTCTTATGATAAATCCAGCGATAAAAAGGTTTTGAATGATGTCTCGTTTAATATCCGTTCCGGTGAACGTGTAGCAATCGTTTCAGCTTCAGGTGGAGGAAAAACCACATCAGCGAAACTAATACAGCGGTTTTGGGACGTTGACAGTGGCGAAATAACAATCAACGGTATCAATATAAAGGATATTAAGTTGAGCGAACTGAGGAAAATCGTTACTGTTTTACCACAAGAAACTTACTTATTTAACGGAACAATCAAGGATAATATGCTCTTAGTGAAGCCGGATGCAACTGATGATGAAATAGAACGAGCCATTAGAGTATCACAAGCTAATCAGTTTATCGAATTACTGGAAAACGGGATTATGACTGTTGTTGGTGAAAACGGAACACTTCTATCAGGCGGTGAAAGGCAGCGTATTGCTTTGGCACAAGCAATATTGGCAAACACACCAATATTAGTATTAGATGAAGCCACATCTGCCTTAGATGCCGAAAACGAATGCATTATAAATAAAGAAATCAAGAAATTGAGAACTAATAGAGCTGTTATTGTGATAGCACATAGGCTATCAACAATAGTGGATACAGATAAAATTGTATTTATTTTTGATAATAAGGTTGATCAAGTCGGAACATACAATGATCTGATAAAGAGTAACCCCAAATTCAAAGAGTTGGTTAGAGGTGAATATATTGAACAAAAAAGCTAAAAGTGTGATAGTGTATACCGTTATGATAGCACTATTGCTTCTGAGCGTTTTTGCAGCTTGCGTTATCGGAACATTGGATATTTCGTTTTCAACGGTTTTATCGGTTCTACAAGAAAAGATATTGAAAAATGGTTCATCTGATACAGCACCTTCCATTACATATATCATTTGGGAATTACGACTTCCCAGATCATTGATGGCAATTGCTGTCGGCGGTGGTTTAGCCGTTGCAGGCGCTTCAATGCAGTCAATCACAAGAAATGTTATGGCTGATCCCTACGTTTTAGGTGTTTCAAGCGGTGCTTTAGCTCTGGTAAGTGTTGGATACTATTTTGGCGGAGCGCTAACAGCAACAAGTTGGTTCATATCCACGCTTGCTTTTATAGGGGCAATGATCTCTATATTAGTTGTTTTTCTAATAGGAGGCTTCTCTAAAACCGCTTCAGCCGGAAGATTGGTTTTGTCCGGAATGGCGGTGTCGATCAGCCTAAATGCTGTTGCTCAGTTGTTTATATATTTAAGCTCAGACAGCAATAAGGCTTCAAGTATCGTTAGTTGGATGATGGGAAGTTTGGCAGGCACACGGTGGGACAATCTATGGATCACTTTTATAGGCTGTATTTTGGGAACTCTGTTCTTTATTTTTAAAGCAAGAGCATTTGATTTGATAGCGTTAGGCGACGAAACAGCAATTAGTCTTGGAACTAATACTACATCGCTAAAACGATGTTCCCTTCTTGTTATTTCTATAATTACAGGTTTGTCTGTAGCGAGCTGCGGAATGATTGGTTTGGTAGGATTTGTTGTTCCCCATATCGTCAGGTTTATTATTGGAACTGAACACAGAAGGCTTTTCCCCTTAGTTTTTATCGCAGGCGGAATTTTTCTGCTGTGGATGGATATTTTCGCAAGAACAATACTATCTCCGCAGGAAGTGCCGATTGGTGTATTTACAGCACTTATAGGCGGACCGTTCTTCATTTGGATGATTAAAAGAAATATGAAAGGAAGAAAGTAAATTGAATGATAAAATAGAAATCAAAAACCTTTCCTATTCCATACTTGAACATCAAATATTGAATGATGTGTCCATTAGTGTGAGTAATAAAAAAATGGTTGGCGTGATCGGTCCGAACGGTTCCGGAAAAACCACACTATTAAAGCACATTTATCGTGCAATACCACCGAAGAAGAAAACTGTCTATATCAATCAGAGAGAAATTGAATCATACAGCTTTTCTGAATCCGCCCGTGAAATTACGGTAATGCGCCAGGAAAATTCCTCGGACTTTGATTTTACTGTTATGGATATGGTGTTGCTTGGACGAGCGCCATATAGAAAATATTTTGAGGCGTTTACCCCTGATGACAAAAGCATAGCAAAGGAAGCACTTATAAGCATTGGTATGGAAAACTATGCAGACAGGTCTTTTAATGCACTTTCAGGCGGTGAAAAGCAACGTGTTTTGATTGCCCGTTCTTTAACGCAGGGAGCAGATATACTTATCCTTGATGAACCTACAAATCATCTTGATGTTCACTATCAGTGGAGCTTAATGGAACTAATCAGTAAAATGAACAGAACCGTACTAAGCGTTTTTCATGAACTGAATCTTGCATCACGTTTTTGCGATTTCATTTATGTTCTTAAAGATGGGAAAATCGTAACGGCAGGAACACCAAAGGATATTATATCAAAGGAGCTTATGGCGGAAGTGTTTGGAGTTGATGCAGAGATCATATATACTCAAAGCGGATGCCCACATATCATTTATAACAAAGCAATTACAGCAAATGCTGTAAAATAATATTATTTTTTGGAGGAATCTAAAATGAAAAAGAATGTAAGTTTGCTGATCTGTACCGCTTTGATTGCGGCTATGGTTACGGGATGCGGTAGCAGTGATTCGAGTTCTAAATCCGAAGCAGATAGCAGCTCGACTTCTGCTGTCTCAACAGAAGCAACAACTATATCTGAAACCGAAGTATCCACTACAGAGAGCGATACTGAAAACAAGGAAGTAAATGAGCAGTATTCTGCTGTCACAATTGAGAATTTCGATTTGACCACTGAGTATACCGAGAAGCCTTCTGCTGTAATTACACTTACCCTTAACTCGGCTGAGATTATTGCGGCTTTAGGAGAGAGTGATTCTATCATCGGAATTGCTGCAAACAACAATGTCGTAGAAGATGTACTTCCTGAATACTATGATAGCCTTTCAAAGTGCGATTTTCCTGAAGCAATCAACTCTGGTATTCCGACACTGGAGGGTATACTCGGTTTGTCCCCTGATATGATGGTGCTGAATTCATACTACTTTAATGTACCTGTATTCGGAACAGCAGATGACTATAAGGGTAACAACATAAATCTTTATGTTCCGGAAGGTTCGTATGTAAAGAATGGCACGATTGACAATACATATAACGACATAAGAAATCTTGGCATGATTTTCGGAAAAGAAGATAAGGCTGAGGAGATCATCTCGGACATGAAAGCAAGAGTAGATGCTGTAAGTGACAAGGTTTCAGGAAAAGACAAAGTAAAGGTTATGGCTTTCGATAGCACTAACGAGGATATGCTCAACGTTGCAGGTGGAACAGGTTTGGAGCAGAGCCTTATTGAACTTGCAGGGGGCGAAAACATTTTCAGTGATGTTGACAAGCAGTTTGGCGCAGTGAGCTACGAAGAAATCATTAGCCGTGATCCGGAGGTCATTATTATCCATGAGTACACGAATGACGACACAGATGCTCAGACAAAGCTCGATCTGCTGAAAAACTCGCCTGATTTAGCTAATGTGTCTGCCGTAAAGAATGATCGTATCATTATTGTACCGCTTTTCAGTATCAACCCTGGTCTGCAAAATGCTGATTTTGTCGAAAAACTCGCAAAAGAACTTCATAGTGAAGCCTTTGAATAAATAATAATGAAAGCCGATGTTATATTGCATCGGCTTTCTGCAAAAGGATTGATCTTATGAATAACAATAAATATAAGGTGCTATTAAGTCAAAAAAAATATATTCGTTTATTATTGGCTGATTTAGTAAGCAGATTTGGTGATTCAATAGATGCTATTGCCTACTCTTGGATCATGTATGAAATAACAAAGAGCGAATCCTTGATGGCGTTGATAATTGGACTGAATTATGTCCCAACAGTTATTTTTCAGCCGTTTCTTGGCGTATTAGTTGACAGAATGCGAAAGAAAAAGATAATGGTTTGTATGGATATAATAAGGGGATTTATTGTTGCAGGAGTAATAGCCCTTTACAGCATGAATGCTCTTACTCCATTGTTTTTGTGCGTATTTACTCTCCTTACATCAACGGTTGAGGCCATTAGGATGCCAGCAGGAAGCGCTTTTCTCCCCATTATTCTTGATAAGGAGTATTACACGCTTGGAAAAGCTGCTAATTACTCTTTATCCCGTGCTGTGGAGCTAATAGGATTATTATTGGCTGGCTGGCTTATAAGCGTTATCAGCTCTACTGGTGCTTTAATAATTGATATGCTTTCGTTCTTTATTTCTTCTGCTCTTATATGTTCAATTAATGATAAAGAAGTATTGAAAGCTACCGGAAAGAAACTGGCGGATATTGTATCAGGATTTAAAGAGGGTGTCCAGTTTTTTAATTCTCACTCTATAATAAAGGTATTAGCCTTGATTGGATTGCTGATCAATTTTGGAATAATGCCGTTGTCTGTATTTCAAACTCCTTATGTATCCGATTATCTGAAAATGGGACCGGAAATGCTATCTGTTATAAAAATCTGTATGGTTATCGGAATGAGTGTTGGAGCTTTTATCGTCCCAAAAATAACAGCAATAAAAAGATCGGCATTAACAGGTATAGCCGGAGTGATTATGGGAATTACTTTGATTATGATGTTTGTATCACCGCAATGTGAAAATATCATATTAAAAATCGGCATTTGTATCATTGCTATGTTTTTTATCGGATTTGGCGGTGGAATATTGAATGTTATTATTGGCGGCTGTATGATGGAAAGCATTCCAAAAGATATGATGGGACGAATAAGCGGATTTATATCTTCGATGATGCAATTTTCAATGCCCATAGCTTCGTTTATTTGTTCAGCTTTGGCTGTGCATATAAGTGTAATTCAAATATTTATGATTTTTGGATTTATTACAATTACTGTATATATGATACTTTTAATGTCAAAAAAACTTAAAGTTATCGAAAGCTAAAGAATCATTAAATAGAATGTGATTGAAGCAAGTTTGAATTCAAAAATAACATAATATCATAAAGGTACAAATTAGATTTGAATAGCGACCTCTAAGGGCTTTCTTTGAGGTCGCTACGATCCAGTCATAGAAAAGACGGGAGCAGTTGTCAATGTTTTCGTTTATGAGCTTGGTGAAGTCATACATATACTTCTCGGCTCGGTAATTTGCCTGAATAATCGGAAAGCCCCACTTTTCAAGCTGCTTGATGTTGTCCTTATCGTACCATTCAAGGGAAGTGAGGTTTTTCAGGTCATAGTGCATAGCGTTGTCCGTTTTCTTGAAGTGCTGCAAGAGTGCGGTACGGAGCTTGCACAAATATCGTATCACGGTAGCTTCACGGTCTGCATAGAGCTTGTCGAGGGTGTCTTTGCACTCAGCAAAGTTCAGCTCTAAAATGTCCTTGCGGACACCGATCAGATAAGAGATCGTGGTAACTACTTCTTTTGTATCAACGGTCAAGGCTTATCCTCCTTTATCGTCTATATTTCCGATATGTTTGTCGATGACCGTCATTATTTCGTTGAGCCGGCTCTCTCCGATACCCTTGATCTTACTCAGGTCGGCTCTCAGGCTATCATAATCAATGCTGTGCGTTTCTTCCTCGGCTCGTTCATAGCCTTGATTAAAGACATTTCTCACGAAATTCTCCATTTCGGCACGGTTCATTGACTTGATTCGCTTGTATAATGAACGGTTTACTAATTCTTCGTTTTCGTTATCCATTGCAGTTCACCTCCGATCTGCTCTATAAGAAAATTATAGCAGAAATGGCGGTATATTGCAATGAAAATGGCGTGAAAAAAAGGTATGCGGATTGATTTTTTCGACTTTTTATGATATAATAAGAATAATCTTATATTTTCAAGGAGTGGTTTCAATGCAGATTTTACTTAACAATGCCTACGAAGCATGGAAAAGCGCTATATACTATCATGATAAAATAGAAAATGGCTTTACAACATTGGAATTTCAAAAAGGCTTTGTATCCTCTCTTCATAATTCCGTTGAACTCTTTCTAAAACAAATAATGCTTGATAATAATGAGCATGATGTAGCTACGCTTAGAAATGTAAAAGTGGAAGATGATGCCCTATTGCAGCTAAAATATATTAAATCCAATGATTTGAACCAGTTCTTTTTTGGTTGCTCTGTTGAGCAGCTTGATAAATTCTTTTCTATCGAATACAGCCAACTGCAGCAAAGAGCGAATAAGCTTTTATGTACCGAAGAGTCTTCCAAAGGTTTTATTACAGATTCACTTAAAACGTTAGGAACATTAAGGAACTCCGAAACACACTTCTACATCAATGAGAATAACTATTTGAGTGAATCTAATTTTGTCATACTTCATAATTTCATGATTTTATTTTTCAATTTGATTGCAAAGAAAAAGTTATTCCCTAACGCAATGATCAAGTTTGATAACCCCGACACCTATAAATTACACGCACAAGAGAAAAAAATGGAGTTTAATAGAAAACAGTTGTCTTCTTTCTCCTATGTTGAAGTGTTAAAAAACAATCATATTGTTGGTGAATTGAAACACACATTGCAAAACCACTTTGAAGATGAATATGTTTGTTGTGGAACTGATGATTACTCTTTAGCACTTTCTATTTGTTTACACAATAAGGAATACAGAGATTCTTTTGATGATTTGTATATTCTTCTGCAATTAATGCGTAAATATAAATTGTTTGAAATAACACGTACATTGGTGGAGGCTCCTGAAGAATTAGACGGTCATACTTATCCTGAAGAACATTTGAAACTAAATTATTGATTATCGCATTTACATAAACGGATAGACCGTTCTAATCAGACGGCTATCCGTTTCTTATTATTCCGCATACCCACAATCAATCACCCTCAGCTTTGTATGTTCTCCGTCCTTCGGATCAACAATATCATAGGTGGTCGAGCTGCACCGGAGTTCGTTGCAAAGCTCGGTAGCCCGTTTCAGGAAGTCCGGCGGTATCTCGGTAAGAGATCCGTCGTTTTTTATGAGCTTTACGCCGTTTTTCCGCAAGTCTTCGATGAAGTCCTCACTCGTCATTGTCCTGATCCTCGGTGCTTTCTTCACCCTCGCTCGTTTCAAGGGTGATCGTATGGGTATAGATCATGTGGTCATTCAGACAGTCAAGGGAGCAATAGCTCTGATTGGTATCCTGATGCTTGTAATAGCTCTTGCCTGCGGGTATTTCTTTGTAACAGTTCGCACAAAACATTATTCGTCCCTCCAAAGATAGATCATAGTATCATAAACGACTCGCTGTGCCTGCATACGGAGCAGATTGCCGATAGAGCCGACAGCGTTCAGATTGCCTGCTTCAACGGCTATCTGATAGTCACGGCTCGACTGCATAAGCAAGTCGGTCTGACGGTTTACTGCGTCCGTGACCTTTGTATCAAGCTCGTCCAGGTGCTTGTAAATCTCGCCCTTGTTCACGATCTCCTGTAACAGATCGGGCCGCTTATCCTCAATGTGGTGCAGATAGTACCTGATTTGGTCAGTGTGGAACACATAACGCTCCGTTTCGCCTGTCTTGGGGTTGCGGTGGCGTACTGTCTGTGTGTCGGTATCGACTTCCCACGCAGGAGCGCCGTTTACCTTTTGCTTGCTATGAAAAATCATATCATCACTTCCGTTTCTTCATGATATAGTAGCCAGCACCGCCGACTCCTGCGAGAGCTGCCACTCCTGCAATGATTGCAAGAGAATTAACGCCAGGACCCTCAGAATTGCCCTCAGAACCGCCTGACGGACTAACAGCGGTATCGTTACTCTCTGCGGAAGAAACCCCCTCAGAAGCCGTTTCCGTTCGTGCTGTGACCTCTCCGATCACTCTCGGTGAATCCTCGCCGTCATCGTGTATCTCATATCCGCCTGTCGCTTCAGGTTCGGTATCTTTCAGCGTACTGAAAGGCGGAAAGCTGTCAACGGTATCGCCGTTTTTGTCGATCATCTGCCAGTTACCATTCAGGAGCGTGAAGCTGTAATGGTTATCCTCGGTGTCGATTGTCCAACCGCCGTTGTTATCGTCCTCAAAGTCCCAGCCGTCGATCAGACCACGGTAATAACGGCGGTATTCGTGCTTGATCTCGCCTGTGTCGGACCAGTCAAGACCGCCTGTGCCGTAGTTCTCGTCAAGCCACTTGTCGAGTAAGTGGTGCTTGTACGATGCTTCGGGATAATCAAGACCGTTATCGCCCTTGCCATTCCAGAGATCTTCCCAAATGGCTGTCTCAACGGTGTCACGGTCCAGAGCTTCGGCAGCGTAAGCGGTAAGCCCTGAGCTGAATGCAAGTGCGGTGCAGAATACCGCTGTGATAAACTTCTTCATATTACTGTTCCTCCATGTTTCTGAAATAGTATTCAAGAGCTTTTTCGATTGTTTCGGTGATTTCCTTCGGTTTCTCGCCTTTGCTGAAAAACTTGGTATAGGTATCATTGCTGATCTTCACGCTCTTGGGCTTCGGCTGTGATGCATTGTCCTCTCCGAAGACGATACTCTCAATCGTATCACGGTCGATATTACCCTCACTGTCGGCAGAGGCACGAAGCATTTTGGCTGTTTTCATGTCTATCTTGCAGTCCTCAGTACATTCAGCCACAATAGACTGCGTATCTTCGGACAGGAAAGAAAGCTCCACGCCTGCACGGATAGAAAGCTCTCCGCAGTCCACAAGTGCTTTCAGTTCGTCAATGAGCTTATTGATACGAATAAGCCTTACTACTGAACCTTTGCTGACACCGTACTCCTTGCCGACGCTCTCGCTCGTGTCTAACTTTGAACCCACTGGGTTCAAAGTTGAGCTGTCGGGTTCGGCTGACGGATTTTCAAGGTGTGCAAGCTCCCTGATAATGTCATTACGCTTGCCCTGAGAGAACATTTCGCTGTGTCTGAGTGCAACAGCGGCAGCCTGTTCCGATATTCTGAGGTTTTCAAAGCCCCTCTGCATAACATTCGACTCAATGACGTACATTTCGGCTTCGTCCTCGGTAAGTCCTGCCTTGATGATCGCCGGAACAGTCGGAAGTCCTGCGAGTTTAGAAGCATTCCAGCGGTTATGACCGATGAGGATTTCGTATCCGTCACCGTCCGGCTGAACGATAATCGGAGACAGCACACCATTCTCCTTGATGCTGGCTACCATATCTTCAAGTCTCTCGCCGGAGTACAGCTCAAACTTGTGGTTGTGATACGGCTTGAGTTGATCGCACGGAATCTGCTGAACAGCGGTCTGCTGTGGTGTAGAGAGCATAGCACTCAGGTCAAACTGCGGTGTATTCATCGTTTCATCTTCCTTTCCATATCCGCAAGCTGTTTGCGAAGCTCACGGTTCTCAATGTCAAGCTCCATAATTCGGCTTTTCAGCTTTTTCGCTGTAACATCGGCACGGACGATCATATCCGCAAACCGCAGGAGCGTGTATTTATATCTACGCTGATTGTAGTGAAATTCGTAGCAGAGCTTTCCTGAGAGCCTGTCACGGCTCTCGGAAAGGCTTGCAAGCACTTCCTTTGAAGTCTCTGCGATGATCTTGCTGTGGTCGGTGCTGAAATACTCGTTCAGCTCACCATCGCCGTGGGGAGTGAAAAGCCACGGCATTTTGTCGGTGTCAAAGGGCTTCATGACTCGTCCTCCTCGTCATCATCTTCATCGGTGCAGTAGTCGAGCCCGTTTTGGAGCTGAATGTAGATGCCCGAATAGCGGTCATGCTCTGCACCGTCGCTGTTCATCATCGCTTCAAGGAAATACGCCTGAGCTTCTTCACGGTCGTCCCACGCCTTGACTTCGCCGTAGCATTTGGTAGTGACCTTGCGGTTGGGGTTCATTGCAAGTTCGGGGATATTTAACATCTTGAAAGCACCTCCTGAGCCAATTCATCATATTCCTGACCTAACTTGTGACCTGTGAGACAAAGCGGTGTACCGTTCTCGGAGCTTTTTGCCGCTTCAATGGACTTGCTGATGCTTGTCCCAAACAGCATTTCGCCGTACTTTTCGTTGAGGGTTTCGATTGCCGTCCTGCTTACCTTTGTGCGGTCAACCATAGTCGGCAGCACTCCGATGAGACTCAGCTTCGGGTTGGTGTTCGCTTTGACAAGCTGTGTGAGTGCTTCAAGGGACTGCAAGCCGTCCATACTGAACTTCTGCGTCTGTACGGGTATCAGCACTCTGTCCGCAGCGGTGAGAGCATTGATAAGGAGCGTTCCGAGAGACGGCAAGCAGTCGATCAGCACGAAGTCAAACGCTCTGACCACATCTTCCGTAAGTATCCTGCGGAGAATATGCTCCTTTGAGATCATCGTGACCATGAGCGTTTCCGCATTGGCGAGGTTAATGTCGGCGGGAATGTAGTCCACTCCTGCGGTTTCGCTGTGGCGGATAGCTTTCTGAGCTGTTTCGGCGGTGACGGGAGTTCCTGCGTAGAATGACATGATAAGCTGTGTCATGGTCGGGTTGCCGTCCGGCTCGTATTTCAGGTACTCGGAGAGGTTTGCTTGCGGATCGAAGTCGATAAGAAGCACCTTCTTGTCATGGTTCAGAGCAAGGCAAGCTCCGAGATTATAGGCTGTGGTGGATTTACCCACACCGCCTTTCTGATTGCTGATTGCGATGATAGTCGTTTCCATTTTCTTATCCTCCTGTGATTTTGGCTCAGAACAGCGGATCGTCCTCTGTTCCTGCGTATGGGTTGCCGTTGTCGGTCGGTGCGGTGTTCTCCTGCTTCTTCTTACCGCCTGAGAAGTGGATCTCCTCGACCTTGACTTCGATAGAAGAACGCTTCTGACCGTCTTTTTCGTAGCGATTGTTGTGGACTGAGCCGACGAGTGTCACCATATCGCCCTTGCCGAACCAATCGACGATCACATCAGCGTTGCGGTTCCAGGCGGTGCAGGGGAAGAAGTCTGTCTCGGCAGTCTCCTCGCCCTTACGCTTCGGGCGGTCACAGGCAATGGTGAACTTGCAGAGGCGGTTCTCGCCAATGGTCTTGATTTCGGGATCGGCAGTCAATCTGCCTGAGACTAAGAATTTGTTTAACATAGGATTTACCTTCCTTTCGTGGTTTCGGGTTTCTGTGTTCCTGTTGTGCTTTTATTATACTTGACTTTACACCCAATGTCAAGTATAATTTTCTGTATTTTGGAATCTTTGTAGGGGCGCAGCAATCAGCACCCCGATTTTCGGTTTTCCCCAGTGTGATTTGACTAAATTTTGGATTATACTTGACTTTGCACCCAACATTTGATAGAATAGGTGTAAAGACCTATATTCAGGGGGGATAACCTTTGTTTAAGCATAAATGTGAGATGTGCGGACTGGAGTTTGAGACGAACAACACCCGTGCCAAATACTGTATCTATTGCCGTGATAAGGTTCAGGTCCAGAGGAACAGAGCCTATGCGGAGAAGAAGAAGTCCGGCTCAGCCGTGAAGATCGGCAGCGAACAGGTTTGTCCGATCTGCGGAAAGACCTATACCGTGACCTCCGGCTCTCAGAAGTATTGCAAGGAGTGTACCGCAGGCAAGAAGCGGAAAAAGTCCGCTCCGAACACGGAATACCTCAAAGGGCATTACGATTATATCCGTGTCAACGTCCCGAAGGGAGAGCGTGAGAAGATCAAGGCTTATGCGGAATCGCTCGGTATGAGCGTGAATAAGCTGCTGCTCACGGCGTTGGACGAGTATCAGGATAAACATAAATACGATAAAACAAGCAGCCAATCAAGTTGCTATACCTATTTCTTGATAAGAGGTAATTTTGATCCTGATTCTATAACCGAATTGCTTGGACTTGTGCCTGAAAAATCATGGAGAATAGGTGATAAAAGAAAAAACGGCACGGTCTATGACTTCGCTATGTGGCAGTATGGTACTTGCGATTCATATGATGTTTATGTTGAGAACCAAATGCTAAAAACTATTACTCCATTTCTTTCAAAGATTAGTGCTTTGAAAGAAATAAAGCAAAAATACGATGTGGAGTTCACATTGGAGGTCGTTCCTACAATAAAATCTTCTGAAGGCGTACCCTGTGTAGCACCCTCTATGGAAGTAATGCAGTTCTGCTGTGATACCGCCACCAAAATAGATATTGATCTGTATGTGGATATTGATGAATAGTCACTCCAAATCCCCATTCTTTTTACGCTTGCGGTCTTGCTGCTGTTCGTTGCGTTCCTGCCTGAGAAATTCCTCAATAGTACGCTGTGCATCTGCAAGATCACGCGCCCGCTTATCCGCTTCACGAAACTGCAAATCTTTCTCTGAACGCTCTTGTATAAGGGCGTTTATTTTTTGCTCCAGATTCTCCACGGTCGGGATATGTCCCGATGGGTACAGTTCCAGAACTTGCTTGCGGATTTGCCCGTATTCGGAAAGCTCATCGCTGTTGTTCTGACGGTACTTTCTCGCAGCACTTCCGCTGAGTTTTTTCAGCTCCTCGGCGTACACTTTCAGCTTGCGGTATTTCCGCAGAACTTTGAGCTTGTATTTCAGATCGTCTATCTCGGTGTTCATGTTGTTCAGCTCGGAGAGTAATTGACGGCTGTTTGCGTATTCCGACAGGGCCGCATTAGGTATCTGCTCAGGCTCTACGCCATACTCAGCTATCACATTCTTTGCGATACTGGCGAGCTTCATATTGCCACGGTCGATAGCGTCCTGAACAAACTTGTTTGGTGGCTTCTTGGTGAGAACTCTGACCTTAGTCCTCGGCGTATAGATCATAACTCCATGATACTGAGCAATGCGGTCTTTGATCTGCTGTGTCTCATAGAACCAGCCGAGTGTTCGGGCGCGTGTCATCTTGGCTCTCGGATTGCGTTCTTTCTGCTCTGCAAGCATAAATTTCAGGTCGATCTTGTGATCGGGATTATACTCGACAAGCACACCATACTCGGCACACTTCCTGAGAAAATCGTCAAAGTCCTCGCTTGCTTTTACAACCTGATCTATCGTGTATTTCAGCTTGGCTTTCCACGATAGCCCCTGACGATTCATATCCCACTCCCAATGGCTCATACCTTTGGTCTGTTCAGAACGTGTAATAACAGAAAGATGATGCCGCTTGCATACTTCGTCTGCAAGAGTACGGAGCTTGTGATATGACCTGTCTTTCTCTGTAAATCGGCGGTTCTCGTTTGTCTCGAAAGTCCGTCCGTTCCACATACTCACATTATTGAAAATACAATGCACATGAATATGATCTTTGTCGGTGTGAACGGCGAGATAATACTGATATTCGCCCTTGAGATATTTCTGGCATAACTCCTTGCCGATCTCCAATGCTCTTTCAGGGATGATCTCCCCAGGCTTGAATGACATTGTGAAGTGCTGGGCAAGAACAGTATTCAAGCCCGTTCCTTTAGCTCGGATCGCTTCAAAATCTCTGCTTGCCTGTCTCGGATTATAGCTGCAACCCGATGTGAAAATGAGTCTGCCGTTATCCGTCTTTTCGGGGTTAGCGATGTAGGCTAATGCGTCAGAGACAGAAACTTTGATTGGAAAAATCTTAGTTGTTGCCAAATCTTATCCTGTCCCTCCTTGATCTCAGCAATGTCCTCAGCATAGATGTGGTTGGTGCTGTTTACTCTGACAGCTACCTGATTGATGTTGCTTGCGATATTGCTGATAAGTCTGTTGAGTTTCTTCAGTTCGTCCTCGCTGATGTGAATGATGTATCCCTCAAAGATCATTGCCCTGACAAACTCGCTCCGTGACCTCAGTCCGCTGTTACGAAACTTTCTCTCGATGGCTTCATACTCCTCCTGCGTTAAGCGTATCTGCATATATCGAATATGCTTCTCTGATTTGTCGATTTTTATCTCTCCTTTCTTTACGGGGTTTTAGGGGCAGAGCCCTCTGACAAGCTGTGCATCGCCGTATTCAATTCTCAAAATTGTAATGCGGAGATGCCGTGCTTGCGAACTTTGATTTGCCCCTGACGGGACAAATTCAATATGAGCCTTCGGCTCTGCTGAGTTTCCTCACTCTGTCGGAGGAATTGGAGCTGTGCGACTGCGGCTGCATAGCCCCTCACTTACCTAATAAGAAAAAGAGATTTTCGGGAAAGAAAAACGCAAATGTTCACAGAAAGTTTACAATTAGAATGACGTATGCTACAACTTTCCGAACAACATAATGCTATATTCCGAATCCGATTGATGAACGCCGTCTGATATGATAGAATAATAATGAAGAAACCTCGCCGCTCTGTGTATCCAGAGGAGCGAGGTCTGCGGACGATATTCACCCTGTTCTGACATACATTCAGGACGGGGAATTTGATTATATGCGGAGGTGGTTTTAGTGGACCAGGAAAGAATCATTTTCATACTCGACTATCTGTCAAGATATACCGATGAGAACAAGGCGGTTTCCATTAAGGAAATTCAGGAGCATCTTGCTCATGCCTGCAACCTGACAAGGGTGAACGATGTGACAATTCGCCGTGACCTTGATCGGCTCACCAGTGCAGGAAATCATATCGTCAAATATAGCCGTGAGCATAACACGGCTTACTATGCTCTGATAGACAAGGGATTCTCCTTTAACGAAATACGTTTCCTCGTTGATTCAGTCTCTATCAATAAGTTCCTGACTGCTTCTCAAAAGAAAAAGCTGATAAAGAAGTTTGAGGGTATGTGTTCCGATGCGGAGATCAGGCAGCTCATCAGCAGGATCACGCTCAATGAGAGATGTTCACCATCACTCGATCTGCTTGAGAACTTAGAGCTGATACATCGCCTGATTGCTGACCGCCGGAAAATCAATTTTGAGTACGGCAAATACGATACTGACAAGTGTATGAAGTATTATAAGAAGAAGCGTGACCTCCTGCCTGTTAAGGTCATCTACTTCAAGGAGCGTATCTACCTCAAATGCTATAATGAAGCTGAGGAGCGTTGGCGTATCTATCGTGTTGATCGTATGAGGTATATTGAGGGCGGTGAAGTATCCCGTACACGTCTTCCTAAAGAGAAAAAGAAGGAGGGCTTCGTAACCGATATGTTTGAGCCGGAATACTTTGAATATGTAAAGCTCAGGGTAAAACGGTTTCTGCTTGACGATATGCTTGAACACTTCGGTGACTATGCTTCGATTTCCCCATACTCTCAAAAGGACGAGAGCGTTATCATGACAGTTCATGTCGGTGTCAACCGCAGATTCTTCCTTTGGGCATTAAGCTACGGTGACGGTATCGAACTGCTGTCACCTGAGAGAGTAAGAGAAGGTTATCTGAGAGAGGTCAGAAAAATACTCGGAGCTTATCCTGAGTTTGCTAAGTAACAACTTTTTGACGGCTTTTTCTGCAACTCACAAGCAACTCTTGTGCAACCCCATAAAATGAAAACTGTCCCTTGACACCCATATTCTATTGTAGTATAATAGAACAAGTGTGAAAATCGGGAGGTTATAACTATGATGGAAGCAATTACAGTCGGGGCTAAGATCAAAATGACAGCAAGTATCACCAGCGATTATCCTGTCGGCTCTACTGCAACGATCATTTACATAGACGAGATGGACAATGTGTTCGTAGAATGGTCTGACGGTAAGCTGTTATCGTTCTCGGATAAACAGGTTTTGAATAGCTTTGATCGAATCGGAGCGTAATGAAAGGCAGTCGGCAGCAATGTCGGCTGTTTTCTTTTCTGCCGATTGACCTTTCCGTTCCGGTGTGGTATAATTAACCTATAATCTGCTTTGCTTTGGAGTGATACGATATGGCAGTCTACATAGTCTTTGACGTTGAAACGCCCAATCGGGCAAATGACCGAATGAGTGCGATAGGCATATCTGCAATCAAGGATAACAAAATCGTGGCGAACTATTTTTCTCTCGTTGATCCTGAAACTCACTTCGACTACTTCAACACTCAGCTCACTGGCATAGATGCGGATAAGGTCAAGGGCGCTCCGAACTTTGCAGAGCTGTGGAAGAAGATTGAGCCTATCATGAACAAGGGTATCCTCGTTGCCCATAATGCTGTATTCGATATGAGCGTTCTCCGCGCGTGTCTGCGTGATTACGGTATCTCTTGGAAACCGACTGCAAAATAACTTTGTACGGTCCAGATCGGCAGGCGTGTTCTGCCGGATATGAAGCATAACCTCAATGTGATGTGCGATCACTACGGTATTGCTCTCGATCATCACCAGGCAGACAGCGATAGTCATGCCTGTGCGGAAATTCTGCTGAGATACATGGAAAGCGGTATTGATGTGAGAGAATATGTGAAGGAATACCGACTATAAATATAAGCGATTATCCGAGCTGTTGCTATAAGCAATGGCTCTTTTCTTTTTGGTGAATTTCGCAGAATCACAAATTTTGTCTATCTGAAATGGTATAATAAAAATTTTAGGCAAAACCTTTCCAGAACATGAAATTCTGTCGAACTGATTTGGTATAATTAGGATAGACAAGCATACAGCTCGGTTTTTGTACGATCATTGACAGTTCCATACAGACAGATCGAAAGATACTAAGTCTATGGGAGGTGGTAAACGTGTACTGGACAATGATAATAGATCTCGCTCTGCATTGATTGCCTTGCGGATTATCTATGCTGTTACAAAAATTGAGAAGTAGTATGCGGCTTCAACGGCATAAGGGCGGTCTGTGCAGTAACAGGCCGCCTTTTCTTGTGTGTGTATTGTGATGAACTGATGAAAAGTATGTGATATGCGAAACACTTGTATTTGAGTTCCGATTGCATATTTTCATCGTTAATACAGTGCTTTTATGGGTATGATCGTTCAGATGAACGAAAAATGCAAAATGCTCAAAATCTATGGAAAAATGGCGGTTTTCAAAAATCAGGGTGTTTCAGTACTGAAACACCTGAAACGACGCTATATCTTGCTTTTTCGGGCGTTATGGTTCATAATGGTAGTATGCACGTTCAAGGGCGCGCATTCCATATGGTGAACCTATTGCGCAAGGGGTTACTCGATCACTGTATGGGAATAGAATATGATACGATCAAATGAACGAGTGATGTTTGGTTGTCGGACGGTTTATGCCGAATGACAGTCGCACTGTGTTCGTTTGCACATTTCCGTCCGACAGGAAAGGACGGAGATGTTATTTATGGAGTATACATATAAGATTCATCAGGATACGCCTAACCGCCAGAACGAAGAACTGGCAAGATATGAGCGTGATGTGTACGGTACGACTGATTATTCTGAGCAGTATGCAGACACTCTTCCGAAGACTATTTCCCGATATATGGAAGATGCGAAGATCGGAACCAATAAACTGTCTCGTCTTACCGGAATCCCAAAAGCCACGATTACCCGTTACTGCAATGGAACTGCACGATATAAGGAAGATTATCTCTGTGCGATTTGTATTGCTCTCAGACTCAAACCCGTAAAGCAGAGATATTTGCTCGGAAGACTGCGGAATCATCTGCGTGACGGTATCGTCGAGCATACTGTCAGGAGCTATATCATAAGAGAGTATCTTGACGGCTGCTATTATGATGATAGTCTGACTGTGGCATCTTGCAATGATTGCCTGATCGCTAACAAGGAAAGACCGCTTACAAAGCTCACCTCTGAAACGGAGGGCAAGCGGTAATGAATAAGTTCTTCTACAAACACTTCGGTGATGATGTTCCTGCATCCATAGAAAATGAGTATAACAGGCTTCTGATACAAGAATATAACCAGAACGTCAGGGAGTATAGGAATCGGGTGCAGACATTGGATTTTTATGAAGTGGCTGAGTTTTTCCCTGATCCTGCCTCACTCCCTATGTATGAACTTGAACAGGAGGAAGAACGACTGCACCACAAAAGACTTGAGTATCTGCCGAAAGCATTACAGCTTCTGAAAATAGAATATCCTGAGCTATATGTCCTTGTGATCGAATACTTCTTTGCCCAGGACAAGGTGACAATGGATTACTTAGCAGAGGTTCATGCTATGAGCGTAGATAAAATCAGGTACAGAATCGGACTTGCCAAAGTAAAGCTAAGAGAATATTACGATTTGCACGAAAAGATGAACTAAGATTTGTTTACATTGACGATTTTTCTTTTCGACAGCAAAAAAATCGTGAAAATCTTTCCCGAAAACGCAAATTTCTCATTAGGTATATAGAGGGCGTTGGTTCTGAATGATTCCCGAAGGACTGACAAGCTCTCGATCCTCCTTTCGTTATGAAGGGTTATATATAAGGGCTTCGGGACGGCACGGCTTTTTTGTCCATTTTCAGGCTGTACCGTCCCATACAAGCCCGATCCGAATGAATTGCTTTTCTAAGCATAATTGACTCCTTTCACTGAGACAGCAGAGATGCTGTCGGGAGAGCCTGAGATTTTGTTTGGGTTCTGCCTAAAACATCTCTGAATATGATTGTTCCATTTCTCCTATTTTCAAATAGACAGCAATACACTGTCCTCCTGCGTCGGGGGCGTACTTCCGTTCCCGACAATATGCAGGAGTTCACTTTCAAACCCAAAACACCGACAAGAGAGAAAGAGGGTGTTCTATATGAATGAGATCACAATAGCCGTGAAATACGATAATGATAAACCTACTGTCAGCGGACGGGAGCTGTATCAGGCATTACTTGTGAAAACACCATATACAATGTGGTTTCCAAGAATGTGTGAGTATGGTTTTGCCGAAAACATAGACTATTTCACGGATCACAAAAATGTTATCCGTGAAGATGGCAGAGAAATGCCCCAAAAACAGATTGATCATATCCTGACCATTGATATGGCAAAGGAACTTTGTATGATACAGCGTACCGAGATCGGCAAACGCTGCCGTGAATACTTCCTGAACCTTGAACGGCAGTGGAACAGTCCCGATGCGGTTATGGCAAGAGCATTGCAGATCGCAGACCAGAAACTGGAACTTGCAAAACAGCAAAACGGAAGTCTGATCGAGACAACTGCTGTTCAGGCAAAGCAGATAGAGGAAATGAAGCCGAAAGCCAATTATTACGATGTTGTGTTAAACTCCGCAGGACTGATGCCCATTAGCACTATCGCAAAGGATTACGGAAGATCTGCGGTATGGCTGAACAAATGGCTTCATGAACACGGCATACAGTATAAAATGGGTACTGTATGGCTTCTTTATCAGAAGTATGCTGACAGGGGCTATGTACAATCAAAGACATTCACAGTCTTAGACAGCAATGGCGATTCTATCGCCAAACCCAGTACACAATGGACGCAGCGTGGAAGACTATTTATATATGAGCAGTTAAAGAAAGAAGGTATCCTGCCATTAATTGAGCAGGACGATAGCTGAAACGCTGTCGGGAGTATCCGTTCTGCGGCGTGACGGATACTGCCCACGGTGCTTCACACACACCTCCTTGTTTTGAACGACGGCTGATGTGCCGTCGGGAGCTTCTTCTCCTCGGAGTAGGAGCTGCCAACAGTACATCAATCTTTGGGCATAAAAATAACCGACAGACGATGTACGCTGACCTCTGCGGTCGGTATCAGTATCTTGAAAACTGAATATGAAACATCAACGCTATACGATTTCTTTCTTCTGTTGAATAAACGGAGGTGTCCCTATGGATACATTAACAGCAGAAGAAGCATACAGGGTAATGTACGAGGGGTATCCCGAAATACTAAGCGTGAATGATATTTGCAAGATGCTCGGAATTGGGCGCAGACGTGCCTATCTTCTAATCAATAGTGGGCAGATCAAGCGAATACCCTGCGGACGGAACATCAAGGTCGCTAAGGTGGCTGTGATATATTACGTTCTGCAAAGCGCACAAGAATGAAAACCGAAATCCGGTCAAATTACAGATTTCGGAGAAGTTGGTAGAAAAGTCTTGAAAAAAATGTTGTGTTGCGCTATGATTAAATAGTCAACAGCAGGCTATTCTACCGCTTTCATCGTGATTGGAGGATATTGAAAATGAAAGCAAGTCTGCCTTTTAAGTACATTACCGCCGTGAAGAACGGCAAACATTATGTAGTTTTCGACTACAAAGATGTCAACAACAAGAGAAAAAGAAAATGGGTAGGAACAGACCTACCCGAAAAGTGTGCCAAGAAAGTCCTCTCGGCAAAGGTTGATGAAATTGTCAGCAAGTTCAGTGAAGATTTTATGTCGGGTAAGGTAGCAAATATCAGCAAGGCTGTCAGTGCCAACGCAGACGGCACTGCGGATAGCTCCGAATATGAGTTTACAGCATACCTCAAGCATTGGCTTGAAAGTGCAAAGCCTACTATTGCGTTTACCACTTATGATTCGTACAGACACAGTATCGGCAGAATCTCAGAATACTTCGACAGAGAATTTCCGCATCTTCTTCTCAGCGAAGTCACTCCGCTTCAGCTCCAGAAGTTCTATAACGACCTTTATGATCTGGGGCGTAAGGGCAGTACAATCAGACAGTATCATGTCAATATTCACCGTGCGCTGAAATACGCTGTCAAGATGGATATAATTCCTGCCAATCCCGATGACAAGACCGATCTCCCTAAAGCAGAAAAGCACGAATCAAGCTTCTATAATAAGGAGGAGCTTGACAAGCTCTTTGAAGTATTCAAAGGAGACAGATTGGAGCTTGTGGTTCATATCGCTGCCTATTACGGTTTGCGCAAGTGTGAGATTATCGGCTTGAAGTGGGATGCAATCGACTTTGAGCATAAAACGCTTACGGTTCGCCGTAAGGTCGTATGTGTCTTTACTGACGGCAAAAAGGAAATCCGTGTTGAGAACAAGTTGAAAACAAAGTCGAGCGTGAGAACCTTCCCGCTGATTCCACATATCGAGCGTATGCTTTTGGAACGCAAGAGACAGGAAGAAATGTTCTCTGAACAGCTCGGAAGTGAGTTTGACAGGGAGTATGACGGCTTTGTATGCCGTGATAACCTCGGAAAGCTCCTTGAACCGAACTTCGTGACAGGTCACTTTTGCTATATGGTTCAGCACAATAATCTGAAACCGCTGAGATTCCATGACCTCCGCCATTCATGTGCCAGTCTTTTGGTGGCAAGCGGAGTTCCGATGAAGGCGGTGCAGGAGTGGCTCGGTCATTGTACTTTTAATGTGACGGCGAACTATTATAGTCACCTTGAGTATAGTTCAAGAATCGAGTCGGCTGACAAGATTGCAAGGCTTCTCAGTGGAGAGGGGCTTGATGGCACGAATGAGGGTACAGATACCCCTGAAATGACACAGAATGCAACGTGACCGAATCTACCAAAAAAAGATTTGGTCTGAATTTGAGAGTAAAGAAGAAAGAAAATCGAATGGTTTTGGTAGACGATTTGGTAGAAAAATTGGTTAGACACAAATTTTTTATCTACCAATGATTCTTCAAAAACAGCGTAAATTCGGAGAAATACGATGTTGCAAGAGTGGATTCATAAAAATTTACAGCCTTGTGGCACAAAATATTTCAAAAAATTACCCCCGTAAAAGGGTTATTGTGCCAAAATACTTGATTTTTTTACCGTGAAAGTGGTATAATGTAAAATAGGTAATTGTAAATAGTTGTCAAGGAGGCAAAAGAATGGATTATCTGGGAGAAAAATGCCCCATTTGCAATAAGGTCTTTACGGAAGATGATGATATAGTTGTTTGCCCCGATTGCGGTACGCCTCACCACAGAGAGTGCTATTTCGCTAACGGTAAATGTGCTCATGAGGAGTATCACTTCATAGGAAGAAAATGGGAGAAAAAGACGGCTGAGAAGCCAAAATACAAGATATGCCCTGTTTGCCGCTTCCCCAACGGCAGCAATGATATGAGCTGTCAGAGGTGCGGTACAGACCTCAGGAGCGTGGGGGCTGCGTCCGAGCAGGAACATATGAGAAATGAGAGCAGCGGAGAGCAGTGGAAGGACCCCTTTGCAGCTGCGGATAACGAGGAGCTCATCGACCCTATCAAATATCTGGGTTACGACCCCGATGACAGGATAGGGGATGCGACCGTCCGCGAGGCAAGCGATTTTGTGGGACCGAATACTATCTACTATCTGCCTAAGTTCAAGCGGCTCAGCGAGGACGGTGTGCGCCCCAGCTTCAACCTGCTGGGATTTATCTTCCCGTCGCTGTATTTCGCCAACAGAAGGATGTGGCTGTGGGCTGCGATAACTGTCGCCATAGGAGCCCTGCTCGAATTTCCCTCTGACCTGATGGTGATACTGAATGACGCTCCCTCGGACCTGCCTGCGGAGATGCTCTCTTTCCTTTCAAACCATGCGCGCAAGATAGAGCTGCTGGCGGACATATCGGTGGCACTGAACATCAGTGCGCGAGCGCTCTGCTGTTTCTTCTCGAACTGGCTGTATTACAGGTTCACAATGCGTTCCATAAAAAAGATAAAATCTCAGCACCGACCTGCGTCACATATAAAACAGGCAGGCGGTATCAGACCTCTCAATGCACTTCTCATAATGCTCATAAAGTACGGCGCAGGACTTATGCTTCTGGCTGCACTGTTCTTCTGCGTTGAGTTCGCGTTCACTTTTAATGAGGTCTACAATGTATAAACTGCCTCGGGCAGCAGAGTTCAGCTTTAAATGATCAAGGGATCATAGGGATATTAAAATTTTATCTGCCGCGCGTATAGGTGCGTATCGGCAGACAGCAGACGGAGAACGTCTGCCGGAAAAGGAGTTTTTATTATGAAAAGGCTGATGAAAAACACTGTGTCGGCTATCGCTTCTTGTGCTCTCGCCCTCTCGGCTGTCGGGAGTCTTGCAGCCTTCGCCGATGTAACGCCAAATCCCGTCATAAGCAGGGGCTGCCCTGCCTATTCGGGGGCAAATCCCGCAACGGCTTCTGCCGCCAATGATGAGCATTACTTCTCCTTCTGGACGGGTACTGCTCCCGATTATCTTGCCTATGACCTTTCGGGAGTTCCCGAAAAACAGAGAGAAAAGGTCATTGCCGTGTGGTACAATACCAGCGCCTATGACAAGATAGGTCCCTACGCCAATCAGAATATGGAGCCCACAGATTACACCATCGAGGTCAATGCCGCCGAGGGCGGAAAGTACCCCGAGGACGGCTGGAAGGTAGTTGAGACCGTAACGGATAACCTTCACGGCTCGCGTCAGCACGTTGTTGATATGAAGGGCTATAACTGGATAAGGCTCAACGTATCAAAGGCTGACGGAAAGACAGGGAGCAATGCACAGGTAAACTTCGATATACATAATGTCTCGGAGGGGATATCCGACAGCTGGATATTCTTCGGCGACTCCATCACCGCAGGCGGTATGAACAACTGCTACGGTACGGGCTTTGCCACATTCGTGAACCGTCTTGATAACAGGTTTTTCCCTGTTCAGGAGAACGGCGGTATAGGCGGCATAAAAAGCGAGGACGGTAGAAAGAATATCGACAGGTGGCTGGAGATCTGCCCTGCAAAATATGTCAGCATTGCCTATGGCACCAATGAC
>Ga0247609_10000172_pt1 | contig 93595 bp, 126 predicted proteins | sample 172DNAGHGlowgp2_FD_193487 | JGI IMG/M metagenome (GOLD analysis project Ga0247609, IMG submission 193487) | Sheep rumen microbial communities from Palmerston North, Manawatu-Wanganui, New Zealand - 1728 DNA GHGlow gp2 | ecosystem: Host-associated > Mammals > Digestive system > Stomach > Rumen ...
ATGGAAGGCCGGGGGGCTGGTTTAAGGGCCTACCCCCCGGGGTTCCAAATTAAATTTATGTTTATGTTTATGTTTTATTATTGATTTTTGCTATCTGAGCCAACAATTTTTACATAAGAGATGCCATCATGTGTCCACGAAATGAGGTTAAGCAGGACAATTTCATCAATCGCTTGCTCTATGTCTTTAGCATATGCTTCATCACCAAACTGGTGAGAAGTTCTAACAATTCTAGCTAAATAGTCTGATGTGTTATAGCCCATTTGTCGATCATATGCTTCCCAATTATCATAATCTGTCAACGGATTGTACGGGTTGTCAGACGTGCTCAAAGCAATTTCATAGTTGACGTCCATTCAAATATCTCCTTTCTAAGAAGCTTTGAGCTTAAAGCAATGCTTTTTGCAGAGAAGTCACAGACACATCAAGTGCTTCAGCAACTTCTGCTGTGGTTCTACCCTGTTTAAGCATGTTCCGAGCTCTTGTGATCTTAGCAGGTGACATTATTGGGCTGGATCTAGGCATAGACAGCTGCTTAATTTGATCCATGTCACTATTGTTTAAGATCTTAGTTAAAGTATTATAAGACACTGCATGCGCTTGAATGGCTTCCCATTCTCTTTCTGAAATATCGACAGGTGTCTTCTTAGCACCTACAGCCTCTCTAGCATCCTTTATGAAGCGGCCACGCATCTTTTTAATCTCGTCATTATCCGCATCAGGGTTCTCTTGAATATATGTCTTAAGCTTTTGCGCCATTAATAACTGAGCTTTTCTTTCAAGGGGTCTATTAAGCTCTGCTAAATATAGCTTTTTGTTAAGAGAATCCACCTCTAATGCATATGCTTTCTTAGCTGATGGAGAATATGCGTCAGGCTTCGTTAAAAGAGCCATCTTACGAGCTTCGTTTGCCAAATTCTTAAGACGATTGGCAAAATTAGCATAAATTGTTTCTTGTATGGTTCCAGAAGATAAGGTAAATGCGTCATCTGTCTCTGCCATCTTTGTAGATGTGATCTTTATCCTCTCTTCTTTACCATGCTTATTGATTCTGGTCCTTCCAGTTTCAATATAAATCTTCTCGCCATTGAAATAACGCTCTCTTTGCTCAGGCGTCATCTTACTAGGGTTGGTTAATAACTTACGTTCATAAGGATGTGCTTCGCCACTCGCTCTTGACATTAATGTAGACGCACCGCTTCTAGGACCGCCTTGATAAATAGTCTTTAATTCGGCTATCCCATTATCCTCATAAGACTTACGCCAATCCAAATGATGCTTTTCGGCATCGATAATAACCATAGAATGCTTAACGGCTCTTGCGATCTCTTCAGAATCAGCGCCTTTAATGGTCATATCGGTTATTAAATTAGATACAAGGCCCATTTCAAGCTGCTTGTTAAATCCATGATCCTTGTCAACCTTAGGAGCATCCGGTGGAAGTTGATACATGTCGGGTTCAAAGTTCTTTAATGACTCCATTAATGGTCTAGTCTGTATTCTATGGCTATCATTAGGAATAACAAGAACTGAATCTCCGTCAAAATCAGCACCTGAAAGCTTCTGAGCAGCAGATGGATGAATGCCAATAGCATCCATAGCATCTGTTCCATCAGGTCTCTTTAAAATAGATCGAGCTTTTTCATCTCTATTGTTAACGGTTAACTCTGGAATTTCAAATAGTCCAGAATGAGGATATCTAATAAGAACAACAGACTCACCATCTCTATAATTTGGAGCATAGCATTCGTTCTCTTTTAACCAAGGCATTGGCAAAATAACCTGAGAACGTTGTCTCGGCATAGATGCGCCTTTTAAATGAACCGCCGCAGCATCGCAATCGTCAGCGAAACTAGAATATAGCTTCTTTCTAACAGCTGGATTAGTCATTAAGCCTATCTCGTCGAATGCTTCTTTACGAATATCATATGCTTCTTTCAACTGTGAGCGAATTAATGTAGGCTGTTGTTTTCCTAAAAACTGACTAGAAAGGGTTTTTGCCCAATCGCCCCAGTTTCCTTCCTCATTAACAATGTTTAATGCTGATAAATGCTCTTTTCCGTCTTCTCCAATATAGTGCCTTTGAGCACGAATAAGCTCCGTGTCCTTCTTAATAGTAGCGCCAAATGGATTATCTGGATCAGCACTAGCTTTAATAGGCTTTAAAACAGATGTATCCGAAGATTCTCCAAATACAGCTGTGCCTTTGGGCTTATTGGTATTGAAGATAATATCAACGCCAGGCGGCATTTTGCTTTCGTCTGGGGAATATAGAGCCATTCCTTTTAAATAATGTGTTGGCTCAGTGGCATTAGGATCCTGTTTTACACCAATTCGTACTTGAGCGTATAATGCATTATGCAAATCCAAATCGGCGACACCTCTTCTAAGCTCGATTGTGCCGTCTCTTTCTTTTCCGCCCTCTTCGCCATACCTGACTAATACCCTTTTTCCATCAATGGCTATTGGTTTTTCGATCTCTCGTATAGAATATCCATGATCTTCTGAATAATAGTTAGGAATAGCAAGATCCGCTCTATGCTGATTTATTTCACTCCTCGGAACATCAGCTTTAGTAAGCACTTTTATTGTTGTCTTATATGGGGTTCCTGCTTGCTGAGTTTTAAATGTCGTAATTTTATATCCTTCATCCTGAAGTAAAATACAAACATTCTTCAATTTTTGTTCGCTTACATTTAATCTGAGTTCTGTACCACCACCGACATCAACATATTTCTTTTCTTCAACGGTGTTTTTAAGAACATTCATTAAATCTTCTGTTTGCTTAGCTCTTAAATCGCTTTTTTCTTTTAATAATGAGCGAACTGAGCTCTCATTTGGCAAACCCATTCTTTTAGCAATGGCCGGATTAGAATATCCTTTTTCTTTAAGCTTCATAGCCATAGCTGCTCGTTCTCTACGAAGAGTATCTGATGCATAAGATATCTTAGCACGAAGAACAGAAGTAGTCATATCCATGCTTTTGGCTATTTCTTTTTCAGTTAGGCCTTTGTCCTTTAATTTCTGAACATTAGCCAGAAAATCTTCATGCCTTTGATAAGGATTATCGCCAGAACCCCAAGGATATCTACCAGAATGACGAGGAGTGCCATAGTGTTCGAGATAAGCATCGTCTTCTAAATATATCTCATCAAGATAAACCTCATTATGGTCCCATTCTTGCATATCAGATTCCCTCCATCATATTCTTTGTTAGCACAGAATTTCCATGAACTATCTTTTTCATAGTCGTTTTAATATCTTCTGTTGTTGGATTGCACACTTTTATTTCTTGACTATGATAAAGTCTAAGCTCGACCTTCATGGAGTCAGGATGAAAATCCCTTTTGTATTCTAAAAAGAACAAACCGGCATAGCATAATAACTGGTCCATGTGTGCAGGAGTGACACCAGTTTTTAAATCAAATATCCTAAGCCAATTTCTTCTAACGCCAATAGCGTCTGCCGTGCCAAAACAAAGATCTGAATATTTAAGAACCACTTCACTATCCATTTTAAAACCAATGCAGTCGTTTACATATGGCACTAAAATATCAAATATTCGATCCAAGTCTATAACTCTAAACGGAATACCGTTTTTCATTAAATGGAGTAGCAAACCATTTTTAGCTTCGTCGTTTTCTGAATCAAGGGGTAAGCGATATTTTATTCTATCGCAAGCATACTCATGAACTAGTGTCCCAATATCCGTAGCAAAACTAGAAGCATATGATTTTAGTAATCCTTCATCATCATAATTAAGCCAATAATGTTTACTCGGGCTTAATATAGCGTGTCGTCCTTCAAGCTCTGAATGCTTGTTGAAGATCATTTAAAACTTCCTCCTCATTTTCGGGACAAATAAAAGCAGCAAAAGACATCTGCTTTCCTTTGTCAATGTAATATTGCTGATTCGGTTGTTTATGAGCTTCGCTTTCTATTTTGCATTCTAATAAGGCCCATTTGTTTTTCCATAAAACTGTCAAATCTGGAATTCCCTGAATGTAATTAGGATCATTTTTCATAACTATGCATCCAGGGAACATAGCCATAAGCTTTTTTTTAAGTTTAGCTTGGTACTGACTTTCTTTAGTCAATGGAAAAACATCCTTTCTAAGAAAAAAATAACAAACCATGTTCGGTTTGTTAAAGAAGCAGACAAAAAGCGAGAACGGTACAATGTCAAATCCCAAATTCGAAGTAACCGTTCCCTGCAGTTCTGCTTGGAGAATTGAAAAATATCAAAGAATGCTAAAAGCACTCTCTCTCCATATCAGTCCATGTTTTTCACGCGAGGGCCAAATTTTGAAAGAATATCAATAAAGACTTTTTAAGAAAGCGCTCTCATTAAAGCTCTTTTTGTTTCGTAGTGCTCTAGCGATTGCCAAATCTATTTTACTCATACTAACGATGTGGTAATAATATAAATCGACGAATGGCGTATTTAGTCTATCTATTCTACCAGCTGCCTGAACCATTGCTTTGTAGCTATAACTTTGAGAATAGAAAATAATGGTGTCAGTCGTAATGCAATTCCATCCTTCTGCTCCTGCTGAATACTGAACAAGATAGGCCCAAGTATCTCCTGTCGGAAGCGGTTCATGTTTGTGTCCATTCCATTCGGCAGTAGGAATATCCAATGTCCTCAAAATATCAAGTTCGTAGTCATAATTGTAAAAGATTATGGCTTTCGGGTGAGCTTTCATCACCTCCTTGATTTTTTGAAGCCTGGATGGATCACTTCCAACGATCCTTCGTAGCGTTTGGCATAACTCACTGGATTCCATTATTGGTTGATCTTTAAAAAAGTTCCATCTAGTTTTCATAGTTGCGTCATAAATATCCTTATCGAATCCTACAACTACTTTTTCATGATGAGGGATGGTATCTCTATGAAAATCCATAGTCACCAATATGCTACTTCTCAGGCGATTAAGATGCTTTTCTTCTACAAAACGGCTAACTTGAGGATACTTTGCAAATCTGTTGTATACGACATGGCGACGACAAAATTCAGTTTTGTTTTTATAAAATCCATTAGCTATAAAAACAGGAATGTAGTCCATCCATGTGTCGCCTGGTGTTGCACTTAGTAAAATCCATTTATTGTTTTTTGTAATTTTTAAAAAGTTTTTAACCCAAGTGCCATATCCAACAACTCTTTGCTCGTCAAATAGAAAAAAGCAATCTTTTACCGATATATATTTGCCTATATTATTCCAGCTATCGATTGTAACACAAACTCCACCTATACTGCATTCACGATTTGTACTTAAGCCAAACTTCATGCATTCATGTTCCCATTCAAAGGTGTCTCTCTTTCTAGCCGTAGTTATTATGAAAATATCAATGGGCTTTCTTGGGAACTCTCTTGTCATATAATAAGCTATGCCAGTTATACTTTTACCGCTACCAACACCACCACATAGGATGGAGCCGGTGTGTAGCTTTTCAAGCGCCTGCTTTTGGTGCTCAAATAATTCTACTTGCATTCTTTCAGACTCCATCCTATGTTGAAATATCAATCGTTACCAACGATCATCTGTTTCGGGATCGATGTCGATTCCGTCCATCATTTCAGCCATGTCATTGTCCGTGCTAACTTGAACAACCATCTTTTTAAGATAAGCAACAACTCCGGTATATGTTTTACTATCCATATATCGTCCGGTTATGGTCAAATTACATTTAAGAATTTCATCACTATCTAAGGCTTTAACAGTATCCTCATCTAAACGAATCTGCTCACCATTAACAACCTTAATAATCATAGGATTAAGTCCACTCCTACTATCATCAAGAGGGAACCAATTAGCATGTACCCTTAAGAAACAGCTAGGAACATCATCAGGATCTTCAGGATTTGGCTTTCCAACCTTCACATTCCAACCTTCTTCCTGAAGCTTAGCAATATTGACTTTATCAGGATCAAGGAAAATACTAAAATTTCTAGCTCCTGGTCTATCGAATTTTCCAGGATTATTTCCACTAAAATTACGAGTCCTCATAACGATTCGAGCGTCTTTGATAACCAACGGCTCAATAAATTTTTTAGTTGCATTGTTTTCATAAGGTGCCATAAATATCAATACTCCTTTTTAAATATTTTTTACCATGGTGGATTTAATGATTTGTCGTACTTTTCGAACATTTTGTCGCTGTTGTCTAATACATCATCGATTGACATAGAAGAAGGCATCGAATCCATTTTTGATGCCTCATCTGCGAAAATATCAAAATTTCCAAACTTATTGATTGCTTCTTTTGCTGTTTCAGCTAAACTCTCAAAATACTTCATGTCTATCATGTCCATTCGATCGGCGCTCTTAAGAGTTTCGCCTTCTCTCCATCTGAAGCCCTTACTTCCAGTTGCCGCTGAGTATTTTCCATCTTTTTCTCTTACAAGAATTCCGCCATCAAATCCTATCTTAACAGGACAGAAACTACCAGCTTTACCAACAAATACATAGTTATGCCCTTTAGCTATAAGCTTCTCCAACTCGTACATCCTATTTGAAATATCAATAAGCAGTTTAGTTTGTTCATCTTTTGGAATATTAGTATTACTGCTCATTCTATTTCGCCATTCGTCTTCGGTTACACCATTTTCTTCTCCATATTCTTTAAATAACTTTTTGAACTTAGACTGAAGTTTCGAATATTCAGCTTCTTCAGCACTAACATCAACTAATCTTTCATTAAAGTCTAAATATAAAGCACTGGTTACTGTCTTCGTTTCACACAAATCTTTGAACTCAATATCTCTATGACTGAATAAAGTCTTAAATACATATGGATGCTGGAATTGAGCACCGGTTGCAGTCCACCTTGTAGGCTCTGGCTTGTTTTCTTTCTCTGCTTTTTTACATTCCTTAAGCCAGCCTGGATCAGTTTTATCTCTTAATGCAATATAAACAGCATCATTAACAAGACAAATCCTTTCATATACATCCTCTACTTCAAATGTGTAACCATACTCTTTTCCTCGACTTAAAATATAGTTTGTCACATCCTCTGTGGGATTAACAATCTTGATTGAGTCGGTTTTAATATGAACAACCTTTGCGCCCATTGCTTGAACTCTGAGACGAAGGTTTTCCATAAATAACGCTCCGCGCTTTGCCACCCAGTTATCTTTATTTCTCGGATCTCTAAACTTGTTATCAAAGCTCGCTGCTGTTAACCCATAAACACTATTAATTGCAATCTTCAACGCTTTGCTAAGAGCGTCTGCTTGTTCCTCATTAGTCAAATATTTAGCAAGCTTTCCATCAAGCATCTTTCTGGCTGTTTCAAAATCCCTATGCTTAATTGCTATACGAATATCCATAAGCTGCTTAAAACGCTCTGTATACTTACCAAATCCATTTTCAGCAATAATGCTCGAAGGATGCATACTAGCAACGTCATATGTAACAACATTCTGATAAATGCCAGGATTTGCATAAACCCTTCCGCCTTCGCCTACTTCAACATCAATATCCACTAAATTACTATTTTTAGGATTTAGCCTAACATGATCCTCTCCATACTTCTCTATTAGCAATGGTATAGCTTTTTCTTTACTTTCTTTAAGAATCTCAGAATGAGTATAGTAGCTTTTACCATTAACAAAAGAATATCCTGGAAATTCTTCTTTAAGATTCGGATAAATAAATTGAGTTTGAGGCTTTTCATCATTACCAAAAATAATTCTTGTAGTAAGCATATTAGTAGTGTCATTAACGGACATGCCAGCGATATCAGCAAGAATTTCTCGCGCCTTAAAATCACCTGCTAAATGATTGAAGACGGCTTCTGTTGCAATGACGTCGTTGTCACAATATTCCGCAACGAGAGCCCATTTATCTTCCGGAACAGGTTTATCCCAAGGAAGCCCTAATTCCTGATGATGGATGCCTAATTCAATTTCCCACTTTTTCAGACTTTGTTTTGTCGCCGCAAAGTCGTGCACATCTGTATAAGAAATATCATAAGCGTTTCCAAACATTGCGTTTTTACTTTCATTAATAATCCTTTGACTTAACCTGTATATGGCTGGAATGTCATAGCCCATAGCTCTGGCATATAGAATATGGTTGTCATAGCGCCGACAGTTAAAGCCAACTAGCTTTTTCTTAAATAATGCTCTGACTTCTTCTTTAGAAGGATTTATCATCCTTACACAGCCTTTACCTTCGCCTGCTTCTTTCCAATTAACCAATAATAAATTAGGAAACACTTCAATATCGAAGAACACCAAAGGCTCGTCAACTGGTTCTATTCTATTCGGCATTTTATCCATTGGGGTCATCATAGCATCTATTCTTTTATCTGAATTACTTTTTGAGTTTAAGCTTCCATCCCACTTTTTATCATTCTCAAAACTTTTTCCTGTAACTTTAAGCTCTTCACACATCTTCATACAAAATTGCTTTTGATGATGACTTGATGCTGCAAATGCTCTAATTGCTGGAAGCATATCACGAATATCATAGTTGACGCCTTCATTATATGCATCATCCAAGGTCTTCTTAATCAAACTCATTGCTGGAGTAGTATAAGGCTGAGCAATATCTTTCTTTAAACACTTTGCAATAATATTTCTTATATGCTTCTCATCTTGAACACTCTTAAAATCAATCAACTGGCCTTTTGATACCTCCTTTTTAGGTAATCCACAAGCTAGTACAGCTATTGGCAATTTATTACAGAGGCTCAGCCTTCGTCTTAAACTTTGTTTTCCAGATAAAACCTTTATTTCAATATCTTTCGAATATTGCTGTGCTAGCTCATCTGGATCTCCATCATAAATGTAGTGAAGATGAATTCCTTTTCCGCCTTGACTATACTCAGCATAAGTTTTAGGCCACTTGTCTGCGGCTTCAAGATTTAATAAAGCATCCTTTTCACCTTTTTCATTCTTCAAATCAAAATCAATAACAATATGATTCTTAGGAAGTCTCACAAAATGAAGTTTTGTCGTATCAATATTTTTTAAAGTGGTTTCAACTTTATCCCAAGCAATCCGAGGTTTACTTCCGCCATCTTCTTTTTCTTCTGCATATTGAGCTGGGCAATCTTTTAAAATATCATCTAGCAATGAAACCTTCTGATCTAACACAAGACCAAATGTCTTTTCATTATGAGGTATCACTTTTTGTCCAGTATATCCAGATTTTAATTTACTAACATCAATTTCTGTATACCAGCCTCTAACTGTTTCTTTATTAATTTTCTTATACTCATCAAATTTAACAAAATAGCTTTTAAGCTCCTCCTTAAATGCAGGTCTACGCATGTAATTAGTCATGCCAATTTCTTCACAATACATTTCCCACATCCCAAAAGCTTCAGCTATACTAATTCCTTCTTCTTTATTAAGTTCTTCAAATTTATCAAGAACAAAATTGTAAACAGGATTCGTTCTTTCAATCATATCGAATGGTTTATAACCATTGTATGCGTTCTTTCCTAACTTATTAAATACTTCAAGGCAATGATAAGCTATTCCACTTAATTCAAATTCAATCTGGCCCATTAATTGATCATATTCCCTTTTAGGAATAGTTATACCTGTTGGAGTAACATCGATCAGTCTTCTCATAATACCAGACTTACTATCTGTAATTTGTACAGGTTTATTTGATGCCATAAATAAGAAGCAACGAGGCTTAAAATTATAGCTTTGCTTCCTCTTCTCATTCATTAATATAGTTTCGTGGCTAACAAGACTATTTAATTTTGTATTATCTTCAATTTTAGATAAGTCGCCATCCATCTGAAGCGCAATCAATGGATTGCTTCTAAATTGTTCAAATGCAAAATTATTAGTGTTACTGCTTAAACTCTTTGCATCAAATACTTCATAATATCCAGGAAACAACTTTTGTATAATACTAAGTATAGTTCCCTTACCAGCTCCAGGTGCACCATATAAAACAACAAACTTTTGAATCTCTTTACTTTCTCCGCTAATAATAGATCCAATTGCCCATTCAATCTTTTCTCTTTCACTTGGAGCATAAAGAGTACTTAATATCTTATCCCATGCGGCATAGGATCCTTGTTGAAGTTTATATGGCAACTTCTTAGAAATGTAATCTTTAGGATTGACTTGATCCTCATCGAAACAGAGCTTGTCATCTAATTGATGAAAGTGATCTGGAAGATTACTTACATACATCTTATACTCGACCCATGATCGACTTCTATTGTTTAGCATCTCCATGACATTAACATGACAATGCTTTGGATCATCGGCCTTCATTCTCAAAATATCTTTATTAGTTTGTGCATATACTAATAGCTCCTCATCGACATACTGCTGAACTTTAAACTCATCGGTTTCCCAAAATCCAGTATTCCTATTTAATACTGCATAAAACTTTCCGCCTCGTGTCATTAAATGGCTACTCGGTCTCACAAGAAATTCTGGAAAAATATCAATGTACGTCTCTGTCTTCTTTTGCATCACTCTATGTTTGACCTTTAAAAAATCAAGCTCCATTCATGACTCAATCCTCCTTTCTTTTAGGCTCTGGTCACAAGGTCACAAAATTTTTCTACTTTAACCTTTATATAAAAAAAATTTTAGTCGACATATTAACTAAAAAAAAGTGTGACTTTGTGACCTTTTCCCTCTAGCCCTTATAAATCAAGGCTTCCAGCGGTCACAAAAAGGTCACAAAATGCCCTCGGTCACAAAAAAAAACTGTGACCAGGCCCATTTTTGCACTTTTTGAGCACGTCCGTAATCTGCATCACACGAAAAAACCCTTAAAATGTGACCTTTTTGTGACCTTTTTGTGACCACAAAAATATCAATTTTCAGACTCCTTTTCATCAATCTCTATAGAGACAAATTTATAGAAATTTGAGCAACAATTTATCTCACCAAGTAGATCGCCAGCGATGAAATCATCAGTTTGAGTAAATGGATCTCCATTGTCATCTAATTCGAGCACTAATGTTATTTGCTTCATATTATGCTCCTTCTAAGCCCCACTTTTCCTTTTCTATTTCTAATTCTTTAGCCCTTGCTTTTTCATAAATTTCTTTTGCATTATCCACATCCTTAGAAGCTTCAATAGCCCATCCTAAATATACCTGAGCCTTCTCTAAGTCTTCAGTTCCACCTTTATGATGCCATCTTGAAATATACTTCAAGCTGTTTCCAAGGCAATAGCCAATAAATTCCTCAGATGTAAGCTTATCTCGAATATATGTAATCACTTCAATTTCGCCAGCAGTGTAATGCGAAGGATGATTTACATTATCTTTAATAGTTTCACTCATTTTTATAGGCCCTTTCTAAATATGCATTTTATCTCTAATAGATTGTCTTAATCCACGCCAATATCTAAACCATTTGAATTTAAATATTGAGATTTCTTCAATATCAAAGTCGCTTTTACATTCTGGGCACTTAATGCCATGACGCTGTGTGATTTTTTTGTACTCGTCATGATCAGATATATGTGCCGTAAACATAGTGTTACAATTATGACATTCAAGAGCTATAATAGAATCATCATGGTCCTGTCTTTCTGAAGAAGGAACAACTTCACAAATAAAATCTGGATCATCAGAGACTTTAGAAGCCATCATTTGATCAGCCCAACTAGGAATATATATTGTTTTTCTAGATTTATCATAAGGTACGCAACGTTTAATATTGTCATGCTTTTTTGAAGATATCTGCTCTACATTATAGCCTAATTGTTTTACGGCTTTTTCTAATGTACAATGAACATCTCTTTCTATAGTTTCTACTTTACATCGATTTGACTGCTTCATCTTCATCCCTTCCAAAGCAAAAATATAAATACATGCCTCACTTAGATCTCTAAGTTAATCTCGCAATTTTCAGAAAGCCAAGCTTGCATTTGATACCATACTTCTACTTGTCTTTGGTCCTCTTTAGGATTGCTTAATGGAAACATTCCACCATTCCCATTATAGTCAAAATCCCTATTTTGAATTCTCCAAACAGCGTCGCCTACAAAGAAGTCGCCATTTAAATATTCATACTTATCGTTATTCAATTTTAATAGATTTAAGTTTCCAATTATTCGCCAAAAATAATATGCAGTGTGATGTTGACTAGCATTACCGCACATTAAAAAGCTCATTCGTCTAGCAACTGCAATTAAAAATTCAAGCATTGTACAAGCGCCACGATTTGTTGCAGAACCATAAGCACCATGCTTTTGCATAAACTCAACACGCAATTGCATGCCGTCCATTCCTCGGTTTTTGTCGGCAGGGAGCTTAGCTCGGAACTCTATCCCATGTAAAGCCCGAGCCAGCATCCCATAGTTTCGCCCACTGGTCCTATCATTTATTCCAATAAGAATGCACAGCCAATTAAAATACGGATCATCCATATTGCCGCGCATATTTTATCTTACAACCTCCCTCCCATATATTCTTGAAGGGTCATGTGGTGCCGAACAATTTCATAATCCGAACCATAAGATTCGTTTCTTATAAAACGAACATCTGGTTCGCCATCTGTTTCCTCTTTAAATAACTTAACGAGATCAACGTCCCCAACATATGTTTCAATGCTGGCTATAATGTCGCCACGATCATCAACAAATGTTCCGATTCCAGTATCATTCGGACCTTTTTCATACCAGTCTAATGAAATCTTATCGTATTCAGGACGTTCATTATAAAATTCATTTAAACTGATAGCATGAGGAGGCTCTACTTGTCCTGGCTCGACTTCCTCCTGCTCTATTACTTCTAGAAATTGCTCATCAAATCCTTCTTCTACATCAGAAGGAGAATCCGTGTATTCCTCTTCTTCAGAATGCTGTTGAACAGGTAAATTATCAGCATTCTCTTCATTAGAATAATCTTTTACTGCTCCCCAGATTTTAGCATACTTTTCTTTTTCTGCCTGGTCAGCCTTTAAATAACTAACCTTTCCTTGAAGAGCCCTCTTTAATTCATCTGGATCCTTTGGAAGCTCTTCTACAGAATTGACTCTGGCTAATGAAGAAGCCTCCGCCTCAGTCATCTCATAAGTGTAAGTGGCTTTTTTCTTAGTAGCTGTATTATCGTTTACATTAGCCTCAATCTTAGCCATCTCTTCTTCAGAAATTTCTTCAAACTCGACATCATTCAACTTTTTGTGAAAAAAGAAGCCGGTCGCAAAACCGGCTCCAAATCCACTAAGAACACCAAGACCTATCTTGATCCATAACTTCATGAAATATCATCTCCTTCCAATTCAGGAGATGTTTCCTCCGCGACAGAGGTATTTTCATTGTTTTCAGAACTAGCGTTAAATTCTACTCGCCATCGAGGATCTTCTTCTTCTAATTCTTCCTCTTCTTCCGTTTCTTCGGAAATATCTCTCTCAGATGCCTCTGTTTGCCCTTCTAAGGGGTCATTTTCGCGTTTTTGGGTATCAAAAAGGGAGTCTATCGCTTTTGCAACAGCCTGGCCTACACAGGCCCCTAACGTCGTAGAATCGCTATTCTTTTTTATCTCATTTACCTCACTATTATCTTGTGCAGGCCTAATTTCATATCCAGGAGGAATAACCGCCTCTTTACTAGATTTATAATATGCGTTCCATTTCACAGCATCGGTGATATGCCTCACGGAACTACGAAATGCGTTGATAGCCTTACCAATAATCAGATAAGCTCCAATACCAGTAAGAATAATTCCACCTTTTTTAAATCCTGTCATTTATTTAACCTTCTTTCCGTCTTTTGTATATCTGGGAGAATGGTACAAATTGCCATCACAATTGAAGTTCAGCCAAACAAAGTTCTCACCAGAAGTTAAAGCAGGCTTATTAATTGCCCGCATAATACCAAAATCAATATAGTTATCGCCATCGCCATTCGGACGCCATCCGGCAAGCATGACATAATCCTTCCTGGGATCGTCCGTATCAAATTCAATCCCAAGTTCATTTAAAACCATATATAATGTGACAGGCTTCTGCGTGCCTTTCATCCACATATTCCAATATTCCTGCTGACTCTTTAAATAACTAATTGTATTGATTGCATCTCGCGGACACCTCGAGCTTGTGTCTGGGCAGAATACAAATGAATACATACTGCATGCCTTATCTGAATCGATAATAGGCACTTTACAATTTATTGTCTTTTCATTACCCTGATCGTCCGTAACCGTGACCTTGGCTTTAGATTCTCCAACAATACCGTAGCGATATCTTTTATCGCACTCTTCGCCGTGCTCAGCAATATTCATCTGACGATATCGTTCAAATGTTTGCTGTAATGTGGCAAATGCTGTAGATAGCTGACCAAACCTTCTCAGCAATACTACATGGCCACCTATGCTCAATGCCATGCCACCCATAAATAAGATACACGGGATACCCATAAGCTTGAACATAGCCCAAGCAGTTTCACCACGAACTTTCCAGATATCCTTGTCACACTTTACAATGATCGCTTTCTGTTCTTCTTCAGAAACATCATTATCCGTGCTATTTAATGCATTATCCTTTTCAGAATTGATGGCATCCATTTTTGCTTCTTCGACAGCCATTGTGTCGTGGATCTTTGTTGCCGCAACAATACCCCATACGAAGCCAATTGTGGCCACAGTGACTCCGCCATATAACATGATCTGAGGTTTGTTCTTAGACAGCTTCATTGATGCTTTTCCTAAGAATTTCATAAATGTCTTAGGGAGCTTATTGACAATTGCCAACGCGTTCATTAAATATCATTCCTCCCTATCGGATTGTTTGTCTTTTTGGCGCCTTTTCTTAAACCATTTATTGTATTGTTTTGAAATTTTCTTTTTACCTTTGTCTCGAGACTTATTAGAATTCATAAAATATCACCTTAAGTGATAACATGTGCCTGCGGAAGATCAATCATCCACGGCCATTCACTACTATTAATATGTGTAATAATCTTGGAAGCATCCCAAGAAGCAATTTCTTCTCTGTTCCAACCATATGCATCCCATGTATAATCAATATGCTTAGACATCATCATATACATAGTATGGACACTCAATGTTGGATAATCATAAGCTTTCAGTTTGTTATTCAAAAATCTTTCAGCTTCAATTCTAGTCTTGAAGCAGGGATTAACAAATCCATTACTTAAGTCCATTCCATTGTTGTTTGTCGCTGGCTGCTGTTGCGGCTTAGAATTCTGTTGAACTTTATAAATATTATTATACACGAGCCCGTTGTTGGGAGAGCTCTGATTGGATGGCTTACTGCTGTTATAAATAAACATATCTAAACTACTAACTAAGCCATTTCTAAAATTATCCTTAATGCCAGGAACAATATTGTTTTCAAGAACATCCATCGCGATTTCGCTTGGCTTCCTATCGCTTAAAAACATCTTCCGGATCCAAGCCCAAAATCTGCTTTTCTTTCTTTTTGCTCCACCGACTTCGCCATCAAATGGAACAATTTCTGGCTTTCCGGCTTCCTGAGGTTGAGTTTTTGCCGTATGACTATTGCTAGGAATATCTTCATTTCTTGGCATCTGGCTCATTGTTAATCTCCTCCTTTGACTCGTTAAATGTCTTAACTAATTGATCAACTATATCGTTAAAATATGCCTCTGCAACATCTCCAGCTTTGCATCCAAGAACAAATATTCCAAGTCTCATCATGAGCTTCGTAATTCCTTTGGCACTCTGAATCGGATTCCTTAATGCGGCTACAATCGCAGCCATGGCTCCACAAGAAATAATAGTACCCATTAAAAACTTTGCAGTATTGATCGGAGTAATCTTACTTTTTATTTCTGCCAATTCCTTTTCAATATCCATTTATTCGTCCTCCTTCCTGTTTATGTAATTATTTATAGTTATGTGGCTAGGCATAGTTTCATTACTACTTGAGTTATTAATTTTTCTTGTGCCCTCAATAAATAAACAAATGAGGACCCCAACTTTTAGAAGTTTGGAATACAAATCCATTTTGTTATCTAAGGTCTTCTCGACCTTATCTTTTATTGGAACAATTTGAGTTTTAACTGAATGGCCCATTTTTTCCGTGATCTTATTAATCAGATTATCGAACACGGTAAAATATCTCCTTTCTGTAAAATCGACTGGCAAAAAAGAAGAGAACAAGCTCCATAAAACTTGTTCTCATCTTTTATGGAAACTACTGCGCAGTCAAATAGTCATTTACTCAGCAGGAGATTCACTCTCTGCTTCAGTGTTGTCATTGTCACGGTTCCTCATGATCAGTGCAGTCAGGCTGCCGCCAATGGTTAAACCGCTGAGAAAAGTGATAATTCCTTTGATCCACTTCTTCAGCGGTCCCTCGTTTTCCGGCACAACCGTGTGCTTCGTTTCTTCCACAACTTCCTTGACTTCTTCCATCGCTTCAGACATTGTTTTTTCCTCCTTTAAAATAAATTTACAGTTTAACAAATACTGTAGTTTCCATTATTCGAGATGTTTCTCACGCGTGTTAGGCTCCTGTGATCATTGCAAAAAATCCACCAATTACAGTTTCAATGATTGCTATAACAACAATCATCGCTATGACTATTCCTATAATAATTAATAATTCTTTAAAAATATCTCCCAACACGGCGTAATCACTTCCCTATCATCACGACATTCACATAAGATGTCCAATAAGGAATCCCATCGACAACAATTTGAACTTCATCGCTATCATTATAATCCCGCCATGATTCAACAGTAACCAATTTCCATTCTCCGCCAAGATTAATCCATGCTCTCTTGGCCGTCTGATATGGGTCAATGCCCATAGATCGGTTACCACAGGAAGATAACAGGAACAAAGCAGCTAACATAATGACAACTAAAACGATCACTTTTACAGTCTTTCTTTTAAACATAGTTTGGTCCTCCTTTAATCATCACTTATTATGAATTTATTGCCTTCTGGTCTATATGACCGCCATTCGCTAACAAACATCCTTGATGGTCCTGAAGATACGTATTTGAAATTAAGATTTGTCCTCATAATATCAAGAAATAGCTCGGTATTATCCGTATGCGTTATAGCGATGCTTCCCTCGATATTACATGGAACAGTTAAACAAAACTCTCCGATTTTAGAAAAATCGTGATCTATTCTTTTAACTAAATCGTCCGTATCCAGTTTCCCATATCGGAGCCTTCCTTGCCACTCGTTTTCTTTGTTTGTTAAATCGATCTTTTCTCCGATTTCTTCACGAGTGCATTCATTAGGAAGTATTCCGGCACCATGCCTTGTTAAATATGTGCGGCTTACATAACATACCTCTATTGACTCATTGTCCTTATTAGAGAAATGCTTGGCTATGTTTTGAATTCCTGTATTAGAAGGCGTCAGATGCGGAAAATATTCAATATTGTTCTGATCAAGCATAAGACCTTGAGCACCTTCGAATACAACATTATCGTAAATATCATAGATCCCCTCATCCGCTATAGACACATGATCAGTAAAGAACTTTAAATCCTGATCAAAATGGGCCTTAATGTTCTGGTTACTGAGAAGTGTTAATTCCTTATCCGATAGTCCCAATCCAAATATCTTTTCAATTCGCTCAGAACTATAATAGCCAAGATCGATTTGATACCGCGGAAAAGCATACTTAAAATCTTTAATGTATAAAGGTTTGTCGGTTTGGTTTCTTAACAGAGTTTCATAAATGCCAACACCGCAACTGCCATGACGAGATTCTCCACGACGTTTTTCAATAAATTGGTTGATCATCATGTCCTGAGGCATCGTAAGTAAACATCTTGGATGTGCATAAACAAGCGGATAAATGCCTAACTTCTGAAGCTCTTCGTACTCCCTTCTAAAAAGAATCGGATTGACAATGAAATCCGGTCCTAGATAGGTGGCGACGTTAGGATTAAAGCTTCCAGCTCCAAAATGTCCAAATACGTGACTTTTCTTAAGATCTTTAGTGTAGACTGTATGACCTGCTTGAGCTCCGCCATTAAAACGAACATTCAAAACAGGCTTGGTTTCTGGGAACTGCGAACAAAAATAATCGGTCATGAGTCCTTTTCCCTCATCACCGAAATTGGCACCGATTACAACTTTTATGTTTCGCATAGCCTCCGCTCCTTAATTATCTAGACACTGGCGAAAATGTTGTGGAATCTAAAAACTGTTTAAACTCCTCAAGCAATATGCTAATATCCATTGCATCGCCATCACTTATCAGCACATTTGGTAAACCGTCGGAATAGGCTGTTCTTCTGGCCTCGTTTAATTTTTTTATAGAATCCACAAGGCCATTTGACATCTTAACAATTTCCTCACCTGTAAATTTAAGCGCGTTCATAATAATGTCCCTCTTCTATATGATTCGTTTAGGATTTTTACAGCACACAATGTCCCCATCTTCATTTGTATAATCTGACACACACATCATTCCATCCATAATGCTAAATTCCCCATATTTGCAATAAACACAATCTTCAGGCAACTTGAAGCAAGAGAAATATTGGTAAATATCATCATTAGAAATGTAATGAATGTCGATTCCATAAGAGCATCCTCTGACAAACCCTTCTAAACGATAGCCATATTGATTAACTTTTTTAGCAGTAAATGCCATTCCATGACTCATCTTTAACGATGTTTCACGGTCCACTATTCTATCCGGTAATCCGTTTTTATGCCAAGCATAAATGGCTATAAACTCGGATTTCTTATTCTTTGACATTTTTCTCACCTCCAATCACACAGGATAAATATCTTCAGGCGGAGAACCATAGCCTTCCCTTACAGTGACTGTGATGTTACCACAAGGATCGTGACCAACATACATATAGGTCTTCCAAGGAAAATTAAATTCCTTAATTCCGGCTTTAATGGCTGCATCCGCTAAAATCTTATCCGGATGATAGTCGCATCCAATGCAGTCTACGTCTACGAAATTTTTTCTAGATACGATCTCCTCAGTGAGAGCATCTATAAATATCTTTTTTGCCTCGTCCGTAACCTGTGTAACCATAGAATCTGCAAGCACCCCTGCAAAACTACTCGGAAATGACTTATCGCCATTGTCATGAACGACTTTACCAGACACTTTTTCTCCCCACCATTTGGCCATAACTTCCGCTACTTCTCTAGGAATCATCATTGGTCCTTCCTCCTTTTAATTACCAAGTTCCTCTTGCAATGTCATCCGTTATTTCTTCCAAGAAATTATCTTTTTGATTTACAACAATTTTTATCGAAGCTCTAAAAAGCTTTGCCTGGTTTCTATAATCTTTCTTTTTAAATACTATAACTTCCCTGGCCAACAAATCATTAGCTATAGCTCTAGCTAAATCGTGCTTTACTAAATTTGTGCTTGTCTCTTCGCCCATTAATTCAATCTCATAATTAGGCACCATTCTGCAAACTGTGAATACATCAAAATTAGGAACATTTTTAATATACGAGAAAGCCTCAAGTAAAAGCTTTTTAGTATCTTTATTAGTTTCAAGGCGATACCGTGTTGAAAGCTTATACAGCAATTCGTTTTTATCCAATTTTACCGCCCCTTATTATGCTTCTCATAATATCTACCGAGCAAAGCTATCACATAGATGATTAAGAGAACAAAAATCAGTGCCGTTTTCATGTCTATCATCCTTTCACATAAATAATTCCTTTTGCCCCAGACTGCTTTAAAAAATCATTTAGTAACCGTTGGCCTGCTCTTTTCCATCTTGCTTTTCTATATGACTTTCGTGAGAAAAACCATTCAACATCTCCCCAGTCATATACTTTTATGGTCATCATGCTTGTGAGCTCCATTTAAGTATCTTCCTGCTTTTTCACATAAATTATAGAATCGCCATTTTTAAGCCAAATCCGTATACCCATAGGAATTGATACATATTCCTTGCCTTCATATTCAATTATCTTTACCAAATCCTCGATATACATATCGCTTGCTGGTCTCCAGTCATCTTGAACAATATTATTGGTAGTGAATTGGTCGACAACGTAGTCATGAATCTCCTTATAAGTCATATAGTTCCACCTCCTTTAAATATAAAACGGCCCTAGTAGGATTCGAACCTACTCTAGCGGAGTCAAAGTCCTCTGTGCTGCCTTTACACTATAGGGCTAAAGTAATTTCACCGCCTTTTCAACGTTGCTGGTCCACATTTTTGATTTTCGAATTGATTATCTCAATAATCTGGCCTTGGCACGTCTCGAACCCCTCAACCCAACTCTTTAGTGTTTCCATATTCTCACACCAAGGAGGCTCAACAGCCATAGATAGCACTTCATTTCTGAACTTCTTTAATTCCTCTGTAGTCATCCCACTTCGCTCCCCATTATTCGTCAGTTTTGTGTCCTTTTCTGTGCGCTTCCGATAATCTTCTTCACAATCTTCACAAATATGTAGATCATAAAGGCAAAGCAGAGAAGTGTTTTCTTTGCCACATATTTCGCACCGTCCATTCATTTCTGCTCGCCGTCCTTTTATTTGCCATTATTATGTGCAATGAATCCGCATAGTAAAATCGCCGTACCAATGAATATAAAATTCGAATCTGCTTTTTCCGCAAATGGTGCAAGCAAAATTATAGACAAAATCAATTTCAAAAATTCCATAGTCATTCACTTCACCTCCATGTGCAAGTCCAAGGCGACCATGAGTTCGTCGAGATTAAATATCGTGGCCAATTATACTCCAATGCTCTGATCCTCTCCTGGAGAATCTGCATTTCGAGATCGTGAATTTTCAGATCAATTCTTATCTTTATCCTTTCTTCGTCTGTAGGTTCCGAATCCAGATGATAATATTTCTTTAATATTTCATTCTCCTCTGTGAGTTGTTTGATAGTTTCATGGCTCGACTTCAAATCCGCAAGGTCTTTTGCCGTTTTTGCTTGATCATCAGCACGTTCTTTGAGAACTTTATAATATTCGTCCTCTTGTTTCTTAAGCTTTTGTTTCAGCTCATCGATCTCGTTTTTTAAAATCTTACTCGCTATCTTTTTTAATATCATTTATGCTCTCCTTTAAATCGTCATATTATTATGATTTGCATCCTTTAAAACGGTAAATGAGTGCAAGCATTTATTGCCTTTTCCAATTCATCTGCTCTTACAATAGCCGATATTTCGCCAATTGAAATTTTTACTTGATTGCTTAATGTTCCGTCATCTTCGATAATGACCCTTGGATTATCTAATGGACTTTTGTCCTGTTTAAAATTTAGCAATTCGCATTTCACTTCCATACTTCACCTTCTCACTTATTTCGTCATTTAAAGAAATATAACTGGGTGAGGATTTTCACCTCACATAGGTATCTTTCATTCACGGCCTCTTGATTATGAGCAGGCGCGATATTATTACCACCTCATAACCCGTACCCTTCGCCACATTGCGTCTACTGGATCATGATACAATTGCCCAAAATTATCGCTACTTTTGGTTTAATATTCATGTCCTCACATATTGAGTAGCACTTCGTTACCCTATGTCTAAAATATGTGATTTATTCCGCCACCAGTCATAAATATTGCGGGGCAAGGATTTGAATTTCTGTCACCTTGCATGAACGCCCTTTTAAGTAACGCTTAAGATGTGACCCTTAATCATTACTCGCCGAGAGTCGGTATTAACCTTCACACCGAATTACGCTTATCTTCTGTCGTGGGGCATCTCTCTCCGGAATGCGTCTACCTTTTCCGCCACCCGCAAAAATATCAATTATTTAGAATCGAATCGCGAAAAGCAATAGCAGATTCTAGTGACAAAAAAGAAACACGGTTCACATAAGTATTATGTCTACGAATATGAACTCTAAATTTTCCATTTGCTAATTTTGAAATATGGAACTCACCAGTATTTGTTTTTGGCTCAAGCTCCTTTTTCGGTTTGGGCTTCGTAATTTTTTTAGGAACTTTAGCGCCGCTTCTTTGAAGAGCTAATTCTAATTGACTCCAAATAACACCAGTTTTTGTTATTTGTGGATCGCTTGACCAAAAATCATTAGCTATCATCTTGCCTAATATGGCTTTCTCGACAACCATTAGATTGTCTTTGTTGCAATTGCTAAGATCGCCATCTAAATGAATAATTGCCATTCCTTTAGGACAATCCACAAGTAATTGCTTGAGCATAACCCATCCTTTTTCAGTTTTAATATAAGGCTCGCCGCCAGTCTTTTTGCTAATTCTAATGGTCCCTATTTTGCAATAGTCTTTACCAAAATTACTAGCATTTAACCGACGGCGAGTCTCGTCCGTAACTTTAAGTTTTAATTTTTCGGCCATGCAGCGAATAGACTCAACCGATCTATTCTCATGAAAAATATCATTGAATCTATTAGTTGTTTCGATTCGGCCAAGGAGTGGGTAATTTTTTGCGAACCATTCGATTTGCTCTTCGGTGTAACGGCGCCGATTGTTACCCATTAATGAGCTTGTAAGAATGAAGTTCCTCCAAGCTCTTATTCTGGGCAGCAAGCTTCTCGATGTTTAAAATCAAAGTTCCGTTATTAATCATCTGCTTACCAAGATGCATGATCAAATAAGACTGTTCGTTATCAATTTGCCTTTGTTCAGGAGTCTTGTTTTCATCCAGTGTTAAATTAATTCTGCTTCCTAATACCTTCTGAAGCTGCAAAAGAGTCATGCTATCAGAAACAGTAGATGAAGATGCAGATGTAGATGTAGTTTTACGAGCCATGGTCCAATGTCTCCTTTCAAAAATATCAATTACTTTTTCTTTTCTTCTTTTGTTTCTTCTGTTGTGGTTGTCATATCTGTAAGAGTCCTAAGGTCAATAATATTACTTCCGCCTTCGCCAGAAGATACAATCGGGACCTTGCCATCCCATTTCTGAACAGTGTTGTACTTAATAAGAGACTCGCTCAAAGTAGCCGCAAGTTCCTTATTAGCCTTAGCTTGTGCCTCCGCCTGAACAGCTGTAGAATATGCAGCCGCATCAGCATTAATCTTCTTAACATCAGCTGCAGCCTGGGCCTTAATACGATCACGTTCTGCCTGCTTCTCCTGTTCCATAGTCTTCTGTTCCTGCTCAGTCTGAGACTGCTGTTTCTTCTGAGTTGCTACCTGTTTGGCTTCGACAGCAGATTCAAACGCATCTGTGAAATCGACATTCTCGATAGCAAAGGAAATAACATTAATGCCCTTTTCTTCAAGCTCCGTTCTTAAGAGCTCTTGAATCTGATCAGCAGCATTCTGTCTATTTTCAATGAGATTCTCAGCAGTATATTTAGCAATGACAATCTTAACGTCTTCATATACACGAGGCTGAACAAGAATCTCAGGATAGTTCACACCAACATTCTTATAGAGATCCATAGCGGTGGATTTGTTAATGTTAATATTAATGGATCCCTGAATCTCGACTTGCTGAATGTCTTTAGAGAATGCCTCAAGCTGGAACGGAGAACGCTGTTCACGATTATCCATGTTAACAACATTCTGCCAAGGAAGCTTAATGTTAAATCCAGAAGGAAGAACGTCATCTTCAACTTTTCCGAATGTCGTCTTAATACCGGTATGCCCCGTAGGAACAATCGCTACCAAACTAATAATGAAAAACATCAATGCAAGAACAAAGGCAATCAAAGGAATAATAGTCCGCAACTTTTTACATTTTGTTGCTTCTTCACGAATCTCATCGACTTCGTATTTTCCCCATCTTTGCGGTTCGTTCTCCATTGCTTTTACTTTTTTCTCACATGTCACAATGTTACGAGAAAGAATCACCCCGACAATAATTCCAATAATAACAAAGCAAATTGCAACAATAAACATTGGTCCTTAATCTCCTTTTAGTTATTAAAATTGTGTTGGACGATAGGTAGATTCAAGCTCAATGCAAACAATCTCGTATTTATCGTCATTGAGATACAGAGTAGCCTTCTCGATAGCATCATCTATATTATTTGCATTCACCATAATATCAACATTGTGCTGAGCTCTACAGATAGGCACGCCTTCTTCTTTATAACCGTCTACTTTTTTCTCGGCACGAACATGATAATTTTTGAATTCGATCCTCTTCATGAAATGTCATCCTTTCTAATAATAAATAATGCCCCTAAAAAGGGGCGATGCTACTGCAAAACGCCTGTCCCTGTTTGGACTTCCTGCATAACATCACCACCTTTCTGGGGAAAATATCAGTTAAACTCCATGAGCTCGCCAGTTTCCTTCTTTTCAGTAAGTCCCTGAATAGCTTCTTTGACTACTACAGCAGTGCTGCCATCCCAGGAACCAACGACTTCATCAATAGTTTTACCAGACATTGTTTCAAGAATAGAAACAATAATCTGCGGAATCTTGGTGTAATCGGATACCGGAATCATTCTTTCTCCAAGAAGCTGGCGCCATTCTTTTTCGACTTCATTCTTATTCCGTCCATGCTGAACATTCCAGCCTTCGCGTAATACTAAATGAAAGATCTCCCATTCGCGATTGGCTTTTGTAAGGATTTCTTCAACAGATAAATCTTTAGAGATCTCACTGCTATTTCCAAATATCCTAATAAGATCGTCCTTGGAAATGGACTTCGGATAGCTATCGTCACCCATTGTGAAAATGAAGCCCTTCTTCCCACGCTTCTTGAAATTATCGCAAGAGGTATGATTGGCTGCAAAATACCAGGTTAAAGGATAGCTTTCGAAACAATTCCCACCTCCGCCTTCTTCGAACCAAAGATCTGTAAGCTGCTTAGCAATACGAATATCACTCTCGAACTGAGTGACTTGAAGCGGACATCTATCGAAGTCATGGTCCCCAATGGCATTAAACATGATCTGAGGATCCGAAACAGGCTTCCTGTCAAGAATCTCAAGCACCATGTCACCGAGCGTCTCAGCAACCTGATGAAGAATATCTTCCATACTTCCGGTCACATCGAGACCGATAATAATAGGAGTAGAATTCGGATGATCATCACTGTCGCAGCTCTCACGAATAACCCCTCTAGGAGAATATTCGCTCTTCATTCCAGTGGAGCTATAAATCTGCCTTGTGGATTTGTTATTAATGCTACTTGTAGCATAATTTTTCCAATCCTCGGATGTAAAATTACCAGCGCCCATCTTATTTTTCCTCCTTTTCTACTTCTTCATAAGTGGCTTTGAAAATATCATCTTTGCATGGATACATTTCGCCTTCGACACCAGTGATAATCCAATCGCCAGGATAAGCTTTCATATCACCCTCCAGTGTATGAATAACCATAGGTGCATTTGTCTGGTAGGCCTCGACTACAACAGGAATCTTTCTATAAAGCCTAGGCACTGTCTGATAAGTCGGTTTTTCAGCCATTTCTTCAAAATTGACATCATTCGATACGCCCATTGTTGTTTGCTCCTTTCAATTCTTATATATCTCATCGGGATCAACCGTGAGAATCTGGAATTTTCTAGCGCCATATGCTTCATTCAAAGCCTGGTCCCATCGCTTGAATTCCTCATACGGATTACCTAAGCTACCAGCATTAACCCAATCTGCTATAGGCTTTGGAATATCTTTTTTGCCATTGATTAGTTTTCTGAAGATGATCCTTACAGATTCCGCATCAGTAACAGGATCTGAAACTTTATTTGTTCTCGATGTCATCGGCATTAACTCATAAATATCTTTTGTTGTGCCGAGTAGCTTTTCTCCAGAAAACGTCGAGTACCACCAACCACCATAAATAGAGATGGTATGCAAATTAGGGTTAATGAATAAATTCTCAGGCTTTATAGAATTCATAACGATATTGTTATGGTGCAGAAAGCAAAGAAGATCGCACATTCGAGAAATCATCCAGGCAATATCTCTGCCGGTTAATGACCATCCATATGCTGAAATAAAAGAATCCATCGGATAATCATCACTAAGAAGCCTATTAACATAAATAGCTGATGGTGTAGTTTCTTTTATGATAGGCATTTTAGGCTTGTACTTATCCAGCATCTTGGAGTCATCATATTGAATTCTTCTGACCATCGTAACAAATTGATCTCTGTATTTCTCTTTTCCAGGATCAAATATGTATACGACGCTATCCTGTGTGACGTATCTCCACCCGAGTTCAAACTTTTTCCTGTTTAAATACTTTATTCCTTTTGGGTTTCCAGGAATCCATAAGACCTCATTCTCTTCCCAGATACCGTTCTTAATGTTTTCAAGAGCTCGATAATACAAATTATTAAGCTTGGTGAATGCCTCAACAGCCCCTTGCTCATGACAAATATCAGGGTGAATTGCCTTAGCAAAAAGTCTGTATTTTTCTTTAACAAGAGCCTCATTATTATCAAAAAGGTCCCCACAGTAGTTAGCTGCGAGGACCTTATTGATCATAGTGCTTGCTTTATCGAGTTCCATCATTCTTCCTCCATAGGAACTATATCCTCGAAGAGTGCAGGAAGTTTCATTCTTAATTCATTAAGAAGGGGAACTGCAACTTCAAGCATTTGCGGATGCGGTTTTCCAGTGGTTCCGGCTGCACGAAGCTTCAAGAAATGACGCCATTCACGAATATTTGCAGTCATAACGACCTCCGTTTTAAGGCTGTTTGGCAGTACAGATCTAGCTTCCTGCGGTGTTGCACCTTCATCGAGCATGCCAAAATAACTAAATTCAGCAAGCTTGCATGTGCAATACCAATGCCTAAATTCCCTATCATCCTCTGGTTTTTTCTTAAGAAAAACGGGCCTAACAACGGTAACCTCATTGCCAAATTTGTCTTTGCTATAGTTACAATATCTTGTACTTTCCTGAGCAAAGCTGGCTAAACGATGGCGAACAAGCTCGTGACTGATTCCACGGTCGACCGTAAACTTTACAGTAAGAGAAGCATGCTCGAGCATGGCCTCATGACCACGCTTGATAAGCCGCTTGATGAATTCCTCAGGACCATCTTTTGACGCCTCGCTTTTATAGCATACGCGCCCCACTGTTTCGATCCGATTGTAAATATCTTTTACAACTTGAGGGTCGTTAAGATCAATAAACATGATCTCATAGCCTGCATCAATGATTTTCATATATCTGGTCCTTTCTAAATATAATTATTGATGTCCCCTACTAAGAGAATAAGCGATCCTTTCAAGAGCGTCGGTAATTCTTTGCATCTGGTTATTGAGTTTAACCAATTCTTCAGTCTGCTTCCTTGCCTCGAATACAGCATCCGAATTCTGATCTTGAATATTGTTTAATATCTCTTCAAAATTCGGTTGGCCTTTAGGCTCATTCGTCTCCACCGGACAAGACTTCTTCTCCTCCATTATCCTCATTGACCTCCTCTTCTTCACTTTCCTGTTGCTCCATGAGGTCTTCCGTTGTAGTGCCAATATCATCGATTTCATCATACTGCTTTAAATCATTCGGGCCGATGAGATTTGCAGTTTCTTTATACTTCGCAAACATTGTACAAAGCTTCTTCCACTTCATAGTCTCATCGTGAATGACATTTTTAGCAATACGCATAGCTTCAGGATCGCCTTCTGGCGGAATATCTACGAAGTTTTTCTTTGTGCGCATTGCAATGAGGCCAAACATTTCTTTCTTGAAGGCATCAATAAGTTGGCGCCGAATCATCCAGCGATCGGCGCCTTTTCCAATACCATGCACAGCATACTTTTCAAAATACTGATCCGCGCTAAGAACAATTACTCCTTCTTGCATTAGTCATCCGCCTCTTTCTTATCTTTCTTATCTTTTTTATCTTTCTTTCTTTCGACAACAGTCGTTTCTTTGACCATCTTGCAAACCTGGGTATTATTACCAAACATCTTTTTAGCTAATGCCGCACAGAATGCATTGTAAACATTGTGAATCTCGCCTTCGGACTTCCTCACAATAGTCTTAGTTCCATCACTCCAGAAAACAATGGTGCAAGGACCATTCACAATGATGCGCTTAGGGCAGAATGTGCTCCTCTTAACAAGAGAATTAAGGAACTGATTATGTTTAACTTTTTCCAACTGAGCCTTTTCCTTATTAATCCTCTTCTGCTCCCTTTTCGTAAGTGTCTTTTCGCTGGTCTTGTAGGAAGCGGCAGCGAATCCACAGCAATCAAAATCGAACTTTTTATAAGGCATTTTCTTTTCCTCCGTTACTATTTTAAAATCAAGATCTTCATATGCATTACATGGCGTGAACTTTTTTATGAACTGCTTATGATCAATTTCACCAGTTGGCTTATAATATATTTCATTCACTGTTGTAATATTTTTTTCTTCTTTTCTTACATAAGCCATTTCTGGTTGCACAGACTGATCATGCAAGCAATTTGCGTTGTTCGTCCATTCTTTTTGATACACTATTGCACCGTCATCAGTTACTCCGCGTACTTCTCTAAAATATACATAAGGACGCCCAAATGGTCCAATGTAACACCGATCAAATGGATTTATTCTTTTCCAATTTGTAAACTCAAGCTTTGTATATATTATTCCCTTATATTTGTATATTGGAAGAGCAGCTGAGATGCTAGATGAAGTCGATGCCGATCCAGGTAGATCTTTTTCTTTAAGAAATTCCATAGCTGATTCACATGGATCTCTCATGCTACAAAAATCTAAACCTATTTCATCCATATCTTTCTTTTTTATTGAAATAGATAGCTTTGCATCTTCGGCAGTTATTCCACTGTACTTATACTCAAATGGTGCTGAATCTACTGTAACTCCGCATGATGCCAAATTAGAAATATAACCGAGATCGACCGGAGGTAGACCTAGACCATTAGTAGTTAATTCTATTTCGGCCATTATTTTTTCTCCTTCTTTTTATTTCGTCCATAACGATCCACAAGATAGCTGATACAGAGAGCTGTTTCTTCATCTTCTTTATCTGGTTTTAAAGAATACCCGCGATCGTAATCTGCGGTGCTCTTGCCATCTTTATTGAGCTTTAAGAAAAATATCCTACTAGACTGGATTCCAAAACAACTCTCTCCTTTGCTCCTTTTCATGACGTATTCCATCTTGTGCCCATTGATCATCACTGAACCTTTTTCTTCAGGATAAACATTTTTAGCCATACTAAAGCTCCTTTAAAAATATAATAGAGAAGGAATGCGAGATCTCTGTCTCAACTTAATTCCTTCTCTTTAAATGTTGATAGGCCATGGCGTGAACCTAACGACGCCAACCATTTCTCTTCCCCAAGGAAGATCCATCCATTCGCTTGAGATTACAAAGTGAATATAATCATTACTTTCAATGAAATCAGCAATGTCCCAGCCCATATTTGAACCCATATCAGTTATAGGCAGATCCAGAACTTCTTGTGCCTCGCTGACATGCACGAATTCAGCAACTCCCCAGGATTTTGCCTTTTCTTCAAATATCTTTGATAACTTCGCTTCAGCAAGTTCGACTCCATTCCAATCGCTATAGAACCATTGTCCTGTTGAAGCGCAGAAGAACAATTTGCTACCTTTACCAGTGGCTATAATATCTTTTTGATCCTTTGGTGCGTGTTCCTTTGCTAATTCCGCCTCTGCCTCGTCAACAGCTTTCTGGGTCTTCTTAGGACCAATTTGTTCTGACATCTTCTCTTCGATCTTCTTAATTGTTTCGACGCTTCCACTGTATGCACTTGTGAGCACAGCAAGTCGCTTTGCATTAATCTTGCCATTGCAAAGTATTGCGGTAGTCGTCAGAATAGCCAAGCCGATTGTTGGAATATAACATTTCCATACCGTTTCAATGACTTCTTTGGTCCCAGATACTTTCTTTTCTTCGCAAAGCTTGACTGCTTTGATTGTTCCTTTAATTGCGACGATTGTGGTTACAATTACGCCTGTCGCACTAATCATCGTTAAAATAACATTGCTATTTTTACTTATAAACCGCAATGTGTTCTTACTAACTTTCACAATAGGCTGCATAAATTTAGTCATGGCCAATGATTTACTCATGTTGTTCTTCGTCTCCTTTATTCTTCGTCCTCGGGATCGATTCTAGAGCTGTTGCCATCTGCTTCATCAGATTCGATATCACCATCTTCATCTTCGTCTCGCCCCAGATCTTCCCAATCCCGAATCCGATCATCGCCGAGAGAATTATCGCCATCACTATGTTCGCTGTGCTCAAATACAAGTACACCTTCTTTCCATTTATTGAATTCTTTTTCTGTTTCTTGATAAGAGTCTTTAATCTTTCTTAAGTCCGCTTCAAATCGTTTTCGTTCTTCCTCGAGCTCTTTTCTCGCACTCATAACAAGACCCCTTTCAAAAAATAAGAGACAATGGTCATTGGACCACTGTCTCCATGTACGAAAGCACTACGCTTTCAATTTTCTTTCCGAAAGCCTTCCGGACTATCGGATTCGAAGCAACTTTAAAGACAGCATCCATTTTGACTGGTATACGAATAGGAAACTTATCCTCTGAAAGATTACTTAAATCAACACCTTTCAGTAGATCTAGCCTTTTCGCCTCAGTCAGGAATGCATCCAGTTCACTTCTTTCCGTGATTTCCAGAATCATCGCTTTCACCTCCTCATTAAGAGGGATGTTTATCAAGCGAGTAAATCATCGTTACCGAACCATTTTCTTCTTATCCATTAGCCATTTTCTGAAATCTTCATCATTTGGATCATCTGTGATTTCATAATTGACGGTGGGAAGAAACGCATTCATAACATTTCTAAATTTTTCTTCCTCTTCTTGGCTGTGAAGAACAACCCTATTTGTCATTCCTGATTTTTCTTTTTCAAAATCCTCAACGCATCTTTTTATTTCGTTATAACTGAGCTCAATAATACCAACTCCACTCATAGCTTTAAGAAATTCACGCTGGTTTTTAGATTCATCAGGACCAAAATATACAGCCGCATACCTTTCCATGATTATTCCTCCATAGCTCGTTTATAACGGCGCTCTTTTTTCTTGCTTGTCTTCATAATATAATCAGAATATTGTTCATAATCAGAAAAGTACATATGTTTGAAAGTCGTAACGTCGATACAATCTTCCCCTTTTGCGAACTCGTATTCATTTGTGGAGACAACAAAATACACATCACAGCCAGCATTGTCATCAATCACGGTATCTTTTAAAACTTTAATTTGCCGTATGCCGTCAATTGATAACCCAGATCCAACTGTATCTAATAATATCCAAATTTCTTTTGGTTTTTTAGATCTAATTTTTGACCGAATTGATGCAGCAAATGTGCCGACCCCATATATAATTTTTTCGCCTTCGGATTTCATCCACATATTAGCCATTTGGGTCATGTCGCCTCTCCATGCGAAAAACGACATTAAATTATCTCCACCTTCTGCTCGGTCATCATATTCTAAAACCAGAATATCCTTATTCTTTTGTAAAGCATACTTTACAAATCTCATTAATGTAGATTTACCAGAGCCATTGCATCCAACTAAAACAGTCATTCCAGGATTAAATTCGACAGTTTTTCTTAGAAACAGCCTATCATCATATGGTCGAGTTGGCACATTAATAATTTTGCTCATTTACAAGCCCTCCATAAAAAATAAAAAAAGAAGTATAATTTTCCAGGCTTCGAACCTGGGTCTCCGGACACGTCCCCTCACCCATAAATCGCTATGAGGTTTCATTGCTACTATCCGACGCTCTTAAGAATTTCTTCTTCTCCATTGAGCTATTAGACGGCTAGTTTTAAAAACTGGTCTTGCCGAAGCTCACAGCCCTCCGTCGGGTTTATACTCCCAATTATGCTTCTTCATTATTATGAATGTTCATCATGCGTGTCCTCAGACTCAAGTTCTATTGATTCCACATAAGCAGATTCGAATTTACCAACACATATAGCTCCAGAAACAATATTCGCCTTCGCTACAATTTTACTATCTTTTTCTTGCCTACGAACTCTATTGCAATAGACCCCGATATAGCAATCATCTGTCCACGCTGTTTTTTCATCTAGAGCTTTTTTAGCAGCTTCTGTATTAGCAGAATGAAAAATATAATACACACCATCATCTCGATAGTCTAATTCGCAATATCCTATTTCATCTTGACGATCATGAAAAAATGACTGCGTAACTGGAATAGTTTTATTACTCTCATCGAACGCGCCTTTTAAAATTATTGTTCCGTCAGGCCATTTTATTCCATATTTAATTAAACATCCACGTATAGCTTTAATCATATATTATTAGCCTCCTGGGCTTTCTTTATGAAGATCTAATATTGCATGGCACTTATCTACATGTCTGCACTCTATACGATTAATGACAGTCACTGGCTTTGTCCCAGCCCCAGCATATACTTCTTGTCTCTTCACAATAATGCTTAATTCAGGACACACTTTGCATTTTTCACCAATACACAAAACTGGCATGTCAATGTCAACCTTCGAGTATAGTGCCATCTTTAGCATACCTCCTCATAAATCGTCCTTTTGCTTTTGGATCTAAGAATAGTAAATATAATTCAACACTATCGCCTCTCAAAGTGTGTCTTAATTCATCAATACTTATCCAATCATCTTCATTCATTTTATTTACTTCATAGTACTGTTTTGCTATCCATGCAGCTTCATCGGTATCCGCTGCACAAATGACCTCAGTTGAAATATTATGAACGGGTTCCCAATTTAATCGTTGACCGCATTGAAAACATAAACTATTTCCATGAATTTTTTTCTTGAATTGGATTGTTCTTTTGCATTTAGGACAAATATAACGAATGAGGCGTCCGTCATATTGAATTATTACATTTTTTGCCATGTCGTTCATAATACTCCCTCGAAAAAATAAAAGAGGAAGCCGATTAAACGGCATCCTCAATTACATAATCCTTGGTTCCTAGCCAAATGTAGTTCGTTCGCGCATCGTACTCCGTATTTTTCTTCGATTTTGGTTTATTACCGAATATTGTTTTACCAGCTTTTTTATTGTCAATCGCTGTGTAAACAGCATCGATAATAATCGATCCGATAATATATACCGCAAGTCTTGTAGCAAACTTTTTCATTATTGCCATCCCCCTTTCATTATTAGGGATGTTCATCATGCGAGGTAGTCAAGTAATGTCTTTTTTCTTTTGGGAATTTGCACTTTTTTGCCATTACTTTTGCATAATTCTATATATTCTTTAACTGCTTCATTAAAGACAATAGAAATATCTTTTTCATTCTCGCAATCCCAAGTAACAAGATCATCTATGTCTTCTATTTTTCCATGAAAAACATGATCTTCGATAGAATATGTAGCATATGTATAGTATATTCCAGAACTATATTTTACATATCCTATTATTTTTGTAGGATCCGAATTGACATTACGGTACTTTTTATCACCACAAATATCCTTATATGCTTTCTTTAAAGTACATATAATGGCTCCTGATATATCTAATTGACGCCTCAAGCCATTAATAGTATTAATACAGACATCCGCATTTATGCCATCTAAACTATCAGGATCAGCAAGTTTTATACTTTCCAACCATGCTATAGCTTGCTGAATGCTTTTTTTACCAGGTGCTTTATTAGACATATGTTGCCTCCTAAAAAATAAAAAAGAAAGAAGGTACGCTTTTTAGTCATACCTTCTATCTTCGAAGAGGATTAATCAGTCAATCTTAATTTTGATTAACCACATTAACCTTCTTTTTAAAAGCCTCATAAATGCATCGGAAACAGTCTCAAAATGAATTCTGCTATCTTTACAGCCTTCGGATTCTCCCTTTCCAATGAAAACACGAATACACCGACAAGAACCATAGATCCAATAAGAATACCATCTTTCGGAGCCATTATAAATTTACCGTCTTTGACTTTCTTAATGTTCTCGTATTCGAGCTTCATCTCTTCCTGAAGTGTACTATACACATCATGCATATCGGCAAGATCTTTTTTCATTTCCTCTAGATCGCCCCTAGCATTTCTTAAATTGCGTTCAGCAACCATTTCTTCTTTACTAGGTACAAGACGATCAATAAGAATAGATCCGTCATCTGCGATTTTGCTTGTATAGTTAACAGATTTAGCTCTAGCTTCGGAACATTTTGCAGTTAAGTCAGCAACTAAAATTTCTTGCTTTTCAATCCTACTGTTTTGTTCTTCTATTCTTTTTTGAATCTTTTTGAGTCCTTCCTGTATTCTTAAAACATTTTGCTGGAGATCTTTTACTGTAACCTTAACAGGTTTCACATCACTTCCAGACCATAATTTCCTTACAGTTCCTCTAACCTTTTCCAAAAATTGTTTAATCATGATAACACCCTCCTTATTATTGAGTTGTTAACCCTCTTCATATAAAGGATGTTTTCAAGGCGTAGTCTCATTGGAATCACCTCTTTGCTTCCCAATGATGAACTGCATACTTGGGATTATCTTGACCTGGCCATTCTTCACTTGACGAACGTTCAACTTTATAACCAGCGCTTTTAATTTTGTTTAAAATTCTTTTTTCCGTATTATTAGATGCATCGAAATGCACTTCTGGATCTCTATTTGAGTAATGAATTACGGTTATCATTTGCTCCTCCTTGAATTTTTCAAGGCGTAGCCTCATCAGAAATATCTTTATTCTCGTTTTCAGGCAGATCCGGTTCAGCTTCTTCTTTCTTCTTTGCTTTATTGAAGCTTGTGAACCGAACGTACACATTCCCGATTACGTCTGTAGAAGCAAGCTCATGCATCGCCACCATCATATTGGTGATATCATTATGCGTATTCATTGCTTTCAGACCTTTAAACGTGATAGTGCTGGGTCCTTTAGGATTCATAGATGTGAACTTTTTGTCGAATTTGATGTGGTGCTCCCTGAAAATCCTTAAGATTTCATCAGCATCTTTCATCTGCGCAGTAACATCAATGCGCTGGTTTTTGAAAACACTAAGAACTACGGAACTCATAAAATTTCCTCCTCAAAAATATAATTTGTTTTAATGAAAAAAGACCAGGAGTTGTTCCTAGTCTTTATCATTTTTAGTAAACCATGATCGGATTTCGTTAATTACAGATTCTAATCCTTGATGAAATATAAGGAATAATACTAGAATAACGATACCAATTCCCATAGTCATCCTCCTTTCCTATTTAGGAAGATGCTTCTTGCGCGAGTTCATCTGCGTTTCTGTCATTTGCTATTTGCTCAACTAACATTTGAGAGGCCTCTTTAACATTAGGCTTATTGCCGATACAAATATCATCTTTGTATACAGAATATGACAGATCCTCGATTCTCTTTATTTCATACTTATGCTCCATTATACATTTTCCTCTACTAAATCGAGATTGATCCATCCTTTACTACATCGTCCCCAGCCCATGAGAACTTGAGTAATTTCAATAGATCGATCTCTTTTTAAATATCCAACTATTTTACCATCAATCGGACGAGATCGTATTTTCACTTTGTTATAATCTACATTCCATACAAGAAATGAATAATCGATCTCGTTTACGTAATCGGCATAAACCCATACACAACCGGTTTCTCCACCAACAATCTCAATCCAATGATGATCTTCCGACCACTCGCCCGTAGCCTGCAGCACATCATTTCTATCAAAGAAAGCTATGGCATCGGATTTCTTGCTTGGCGAAATCCTGCCATTCAACAGGCTAGCCTGGACAATAACCGGAATATAATCATTCGTCTGGTTTATCTGGTTCTGTTGGAGGCTTTCTGAACATGAGACGTTCGAAAACGTCAGCAAGAGGAGTATCGCTATAAGAAAAGCCATTACTTTTTTGTGCATTCTCTAATCGCTCCTTTTCTTCAAGCAAAGCATCATAATCTTTTTTCAAATCGTCAAATAGTTTCTTGTTGACAACTTCGACCCCTGAACAAAATCTTTTGAAATCAAGTGTGCACTTTGGACAAAGATCGCCAAAAGTTTCCTGTCTTACACACGTATTACTTTTGTCCGCACCAAAGCGAACATTTTTGTATAAGACATCGTCGATATGAACGTATTCGCCGTGTGCGTCATCTGGAACAAAAAACAATCCACATCGATCGCATTTAATCGCTTTGCTCACAAATATCAATCCCTTCCATCAACTTCAAAAACTCGTTCGGCTAGCAATCTACTCCAGTGAACAGATCCCTTGTTTCCACAAGGACATACTATTTGATATTCCTTGTGAGACCCCGAAGGCTCATTAACAAACCTTCTTTTCATAGTTGCTTTTGTCTTTCCACATTTTTGACACCTGTACATTTTTTGTTGTCCATCTGCTTCAATGTAGTCAGTCCATTCAGTAGGCATTTTGTTTTCCCCTCTCTTAAAAAATAAAAATATAATGCGGGATGAGAAATTAATCCCACCCCGCAATTATTTCTTACCAGGAATACTCCTTGATATGCTTTACCATGGATCCGGTTCCTTGTTCAGCTAAATTGATGAACTGGAAAACCTTCTCAGACCAACCGGCAATAATATTTGTCTTATGACCAGCGAACTGCTGAGTGCCATAGCCCATAAGGTCTACGGCATGAACCCAAATATCATTTCCAGTCTCCCTCCGATATTCATCAGCAGCAGATTGTACAGCGCTTTCCTGTATCAGCCGCCTATTATGCCAATGACTACGAGTATTACACTCGTTATCAGATAGGATGATCATTCTATCGCACTTAATATTTTTATCAAGCAGATAGTAAAATGGCAGATACATATCGGTTCCGCCTCCTCCAAAATGGGAAGAATAGGCAGTCTGAAGAATCCCAGATCTTGTCGACACTGCCATCTGCTGAACCCGATAGTCAAATAAAACTACGATTGAATCGTCGCAGATTTTATTTGCAATCAATCCGAGAAGCATGGCAATATCTTTCGGATGAACATCGGATTTCTCGCTGATTGTCTGATAGCTCATCGAACCAGAGCAGTCAATAGCGATCACTGTCTTTCCAGGAATTCTCTCAATGTTCTCAATGGATGCTTCAGCAGCATCTTCGAGAGCATCAAGAACCTTAGAGCCTGCGTTTGCATTAGCTATAAAAGCAGACAGGAACCGGAAAGGAAGCTGCTTACTATTCTTAACAGCCTGCGGATCAGCGATCTTCTTCAGATACTCATCCAGGTTACTAGGATCGGCAGACAGAATATTCCGCATATTGCGAAGGAGTGCCATGTAACCGACTTTGCCAGAAGCAATCAGTTCTTGCCAAACATCTTTCGTGTTTCCACGAGCAGAAAGTTCGGTCTCCCAGGTATAAGGAGTCTCAAGAGTTCCCTCAAGAAGTTTCTTGAAGTTAGCTGATTGCTGTTCATCTTTGGGATTCGGCCGGCAAAGACAAATAGCATCTCTCATTTTGAAACTCTTGCCTTCACCCTTATACTTGGCCAGGGTATAAGCATCGAATTTCGGACTGGAGAGAATATCACGGAGACCTCTACGGAGGCTATTCGGAATAGGCTTTCCGAATGTATTGATGTAATAAGACAGAATCTCAGTCACATCATCTCCGCGAAGAACGACGCCCTTAACAGTCTTCTTAACATAAGGTTTGCCTTCCGGAGCATTGGCCAGATAGCTGGTCAGGACATGAGAAATAGACCTCATATTGAACTCACGGCGAGCGAAGACTGCCAGATTGGAGACGAATTCCGGATCATCTTTGATGACCGCTTTTAAGGTCTCAATGATCTCGTCAGAGTTGTCGCCATAGAACTTTTCCTCATTAAAGAATGAGGTGAGGACCTGCGTAACAAGCTTGTCCTTATCGGGCATAGCATACGCAGTATTGCCGGAATGGTTGGTCGTTTTAATGGTCGCTTCGTTGTTGAACTTAGACATAACAGTTCTCCTTTCTTATTGAGACAAAGTAATGTTTCCATAAGCCGACAAAAGCATACGCAGTATTCTAGGAAGGTTTTCGCTCTACCACTTGAGCTATTTAGCTTTTGCTAAAATAGGATTTGAACCTATGACATAAAATGATCGAAGTAACTGCATATTACAGTTCGGCTTGGAAACAAAATATAATAAACCGATAAAAGCGAAAATGGAGTTTACACTTGTGCAACCAATAGCACCATACGAGAATGTCGTAAGTAGGATTCGAACCGAAGTATCCATTTTCTACAATACGGTTTATTACCGGAATATATAATTAAGCCGATAAAATCAAAAACAGTATTTTTCGTGCTCTGTCCAGCTGAGCTATCAGAAACTGTTACCAGATCCTGAATAGGATTCGAACCTATGACCACGTCGTTAACAGCGAAGTAACTGTTTTTTACAATACGGCTTAATTTCTTAAGAAAAGGGCAGACAAAATCAATAGCAGATAACAGTTAGGAAACCTGGGTTGGAGGTTTGTACTTATTAAATCGAAGTAGCTGCTATTTACAGTTCTGCCCTGAAGAGGGGTGTGACAGTCTAATGTCCGTATATAGACCGTCAAAAGGAGGTGTTTGGCGAGAGAAGCGCATCTTCTCGCCAATGAATGGGAAATATAATAAATGGATAAAAACGATAATGGTGAGATTAATAGAGTTGCAGTCTATTTTATATAATCGAAGTAACCATTATCTACAATGCCATTTATTACCAAATAAAAGCCGACAAAAAGCGAAAACGGAACAATATCAAATCCCGAATTCGAAGTAACTGTTTTCTACAGTTCGGCTTAATGGAATGACGGACAAAAGCGAGAACGGGTAACATAAAGTCAAATTAGCAGTTCGAAGTATCCGTTCTCTACAGTTCCGTCAAGTGCGCTTAGTGGGACTCGAACCCACACGTCTATACAGACAAGGGATTTTAAGTCCCTGGCGTCTGCCATTCCGCCATAAGCGCATAAAAAATCCAGAAGAGAATATTTAAAACTCTTCTGGACAGAATATATCTTATGAGCAGCCTAACCCTGTGTTGTCGCCCGCAGGAAAGGATGTCTCTCTTCAACTGCTCATAAAATATCAAGTATAGGGCTCCTGCTTACGATCGAGAATTTCAAAGTGGTAAATCCCTTTTCCAGAGTTTCTCCACTGTCCAAATCCACGATCGGCTCCATAATTAAGAGCTTCGATAATCGGCTTCTCATGATTATCAGTGAGCATCTTAATTTTGAAAGTAATGCTACTTCCAGCAGGAATTGTCTCGCTCGTAGCCAGAGCAACCCGTTCGCCCTGAGCAGTCTGAGCACGAAGCGGTCTTGTGCACTGTCCGATTTCTCCGCCATTCAGATCAATCGGAATCATTCGAGGCTGTACGAAAATAAGGCCATCAATCTCTTTCTTATAGGCCTTAATCTTTCCGCACTCAGTTCCAGGAATCTTCTTAAGGAAACTAAATGCGTCCTTAAATAATCCCTTGAGCTGATAGTTGAACACTATGGGATTTCCATCAGTGTCGCGAGGGAAAACAGTCATGGACTTTTCAAAGACGCCTTCGGTGCCGATTGCGGCGACTTCTTCTTCCATGCTTTGTGCATCAGGAGCTTTGCTCGCAATATACTCCTTATGCAGATCGGGGTTGCCAGATGCAGTTCCGAGTACTTCCTCGTCGAATGTCATCTTTACAGTAAGTGTTACCATTTCCCTTTTCCTCCTTAAAAATAGGTTTTGAAAAATATAAGAGAGACGTTAAATTAACATCTCTCTCATTTACAACTGTGTTTTTTACGCGTGATCAAACCATTCCACGCTGCGCTTTTCTGATCCATAGCTTGGCCATTTTCTGCAGTTCCATTCCGTTGCTTATCGTTACTGTTCCAAGCCTTTCCATCGCTTCTCGGTGTGTATCCTTTCCATTGCTCTTCCTGGCCAATACAAGCTTTTCTTTAGCCTTGCACGGCATCTCCTCGCTCTTCCTTCGCTGTTTGATTCCAGTCACAACACCGCCATTCCAACGCATTGTGATTCGTTTCCTTTCCACAGCAAAGCCTCTCTTTGCAGTTCCTTGGCAGTTCCCTTCGTGTCTAAGCAATTCCTTTGCGTTTCATCACTCCGCTCTTCCTTAGCAACGACTTGCCGATCAATTCCCTGCCCTGCTTCTCCTTTGCTTTTCGTCTCTACGCTCAGCTCTTCCTTTCTTTTCCTTGGCCATTCTTTTCTTTGCTATCCTCGCATTTCCTTTGCTTTTCGTCTCTACCCACGATTTGCTTTTCCATAGCATCGCTTCTCCTCGATCCGCCTTTCCGTCGCTTGGAAATTCGTTTCTATTCACTTCTTTTTCCTTGCATAGCACCTCATATCATATCATGTCTACGCCCCGCTGTTCCATCGCCAAACAACTCAATTCAATTCTTTAGCATTTCTAAGCATCTCTATTCCTTTCCATCGCCAAACAATTCTCTGCATCTCTTTTGCTTTTCATGGCACAACACGGCGATTCCGTTCGACGCCATTCCATTTCGGAGCTTTGCGCTTACGAGCCATTCAATTCTTTAGCATTTCCTTTCGTTTCTTTGCAACGCTTTTCCTTTGCTTTTCGCCTCTATACTGCTCTTTTCCTTCGCAAAGAAAAAATAAAGGAGAAGACTTTAAGTCCTCTCCTCTGCACTATACAATGTGTTTTTTACGCGTAGATCATTTGTCTCCAAATATGCCATGGTCCTCGTCTTCTATTTCGACATCTTCTTCAGAAAAAGTATGGAAAGAGAATGGAAATTCTATAAATATAACAGGCTTGCCATTTAGCATTCCATTTCTATGCGTAAAATCGATCCATGAATATCCATAGAATGTTTCTCCAAGCAACTCATCCCATCCGAATTCATCGCCACGGTCCACTTGATTCAATTTAAATAATTGAAGCATCTGATTAAAAGTTATATCGCCGGTTCCTTTAAAAAACCTGTTCGTATCATATTCTGCCATCATAACCTGTAATTCACTGGCTTCAAATATAATATTCTGATCATTAAAGTTAAGCACAAACGTCTTCAGTGCACTGTCGTCCGTACTCGGCGTCAACTTCTGGTTAACCATAGCATCAATTAATTTTTCACCTTGAGGACCGTTGATCTTGGTTGAAATATCTTTATAGGTATCATGGAGTTTTTTTATGTCTTTATATGCTCCTTGGGGCAATATCTGAGACCCTATAATGCTTCCAATCGTAGCAGCAGACGTAGCTATGACCGGAATATAACAAGGTAATTGCGCTTTGGTTGACTCCATAAATGTGAGTTGCGCATTTTCATCACCTGTTTGCTCACGTTTATCAGCCAAAGCTTTTTCTTTTGCCTCCTTTGCCTCTGGTGCTTTTTTGGCTGTAAGAAATATCGTATAAATGAATCCTCCACCAGCCAAAATGGTTAAGAAAATACCAAATTTACTTTTAGCTGACAAATATAATTCCTCCTTTTCTGCTGTTTTTCATAGGATATGCTCATATTTCCTGTAATTCATCGTCTTTATCCTCAAATTCAAGTTCAGCAATTGGCAAAATATCCATATCCCAATTCATTTCAGACGGATCTTCCGCACCAACAGCTTTGAGTAACCGTTTCTGAGTTTCTTCATTGAGATTGCTAAAATAAATGGGAAAATTAATCATTTTCGTTTCCTCCTTACTTCATTTATTCCATGTAAAGTGATTTCTTCCCACATTTCCTGCAAACAAAGAAACAGCTTGAAAAACTGCCATGTTCTAATACATTCGGACGAACGTAATCATGCAGGCAACAAATCTTGTTGAAAAATCTTCTAATTGCCTTTATCATCCTCTTTTACTTCCTTTTACAAGCATTCCGAATAACGCACAGCTTCTCCCCTGTCGATAAAGAAGTGAATTCCACCAGCGCATTCCTGGAACCGGTCTTCACAAAAATCATTAGTCGGCGTAATAATTTCGCCAGGCCTATAAACAAATTTTGGATCGAATGATGACTCTGCAGTTTTTAAAGGGCCATGCGGATAATCTAATCTTTCACCAGTAAGGGATTGAAACTCTAGCACCTCAGCCTTTTCAGCGCGGCATTTTCTACCAGTCGAAGATGACCTCTTACTATCTTCCGGAATAAGTAATTTTACGATTATCGGGCCAACGTCCGATTTGCAAGCCTTCCATGCTATAAATCTACCTGTATCTGGACATGCTAATGGAATGTAAGGTAAAGATGCCATTTCTTTTTTAGTAGTAGAATCAAGGTAAACATTTTTGCCGAAATGAGAAGTTGATAAATCGGTATCCTCTAAATTAGCAGAACGGAAGCTAGTATAATCGATACATGTATAAAAAATTCCAGTCCCACAAAAATAAGCGCCATCGAAACAGGAATCGCATATGATAGAATCGTTTATTATAGAATGATTCAAATCGACATTATCTAATTGGCAACTCAAGATCGTGACATGATCCCAAGTACTACCAATTAGCTGAGCTTCGATAAAATAGCATTTACGGAATATGGATTCGTATACATAATTTACGGTTCCTATTAATCCGATAGTGTTACTAAAATTTGCACCTATAAACATGGACCTGTTTATTTTTACATTGATAAATGAGGCCCCACAAAAAATAGTGTCTTCAAAATAAGACATATCGATTGTGACATTACGAAGGGTCGAATTTGAAAAATCAGCATGTGAAAGATTAACACCTGTAAAATTCACATTCTCGATATCACAATTTGAAAAATCTGCTATCAGATAATCATCCCTATCAAGCGATGGACGACTTAACCATTCTTTATGACCCTCAAGAACCTCTTTTAAATTTGTCCCATCATACTTCATTCTCTTTTGCCTCCTTAGATTGAAGTTCATGAAGTCTTATAGCCGCTTTTGTTAAAATAGTAATCAAAGATACGATTTGCTCAGGATCTTCAAATCCTTGCAACATAGTAAAGGTCCATTTTTCATCGAGACTTTCGGAATCATCAATCGGTCCTAATTGACGCTTTTTATCGGAAAATGCTGTCCCTAATATAGCAATATCTTTTCCATTTTCATCTTTTTTATACCAGACAACATTTCGGCAATACCCTTTTGGTATCATAAATACGTTTGGAACATCTTCATTATAGTAAAGATTTGGATATTTCTCGGGAAGGGGCTTGAAATATTTAGACATATCATTTTCCCTCCATTTTTCGCATATTCCTGCATGCTTCACAAATCCATTTTGTCCAGAGTACGCCTTTTATGATTCCTACAGAAAAATATAATTCCGTATTCTCGCACTCACACCATGGGCATTTTCCAAACTTATTCTTGCTCATTAGATTTTAGTCTCCTCCCAATAAACCTTATAATAAAACTAGAAACAATATCCGAGCACTTTGAACGGAAAAGACACCATTTTGCAGACTTTATTTTGTCTCCGTTAATATAATACTCTGCTCTATCGATCAGCTTCTTTTCATGAATAACCATACACTTCGCCAATCTGTGGAGTTTGACATAAATATAAAGCACCATTACACCTCCTAAAAAATAAGAGGTGACTACAACGATCACCCCTTATCGCACCTCGTATTCTCAAATAAAAACGACATGAACATCATCGTCATCTACTGCTAATTTATATGCACTAGCATACACCGTACGATCATGCTCTAGCTGTTTTTTGAATTTATCCAAAGTCGAATCAAGGCAACCATCAAGCTTACGAAGAGCCGTTTTCTCTGCCTGGTTGCAAATGCGCTTTTTGAGCTCTTCAATATCAAGGCTATTGACCTGATCCTGAATCTTTGATGCAGCATCATCACGAATGGAATTAGCGCAGCTTTCAACTGCTTTCTTAGCCTCTGCTTTAAGCTGTTTAGAGGCATCAGACACAACATCATCATGAACGTTCTGAAGATAGTCATCCACTTTAGAATTCGCAGATTTACGAACTGCTGCCTGAAGCATGGTATCTGTAATTTTGCTTTCGCTGGTTGCCTCAAGATCGCACATGCTATTGTTGAGCTTCTTAAGAATGTGATTTGCCCTTACTGTAGTATAGACGCTAACTACGACAGAAGAGACGGCTGTAACGACTGCGCCAGCAGCAATAATAACTAACTTATTCATTTTCATTTCCTCCACTCATGCGATCTTTTATCATTTCTACAATTCCCATAACTGGTTCTTTGTACCAAATGTAATGATTACCTGGCCAAACAAATTTTTCTCCAAAAATACAATGATAACGATGATCCTGTCCATAAAAAGCAACCTGACAAGCATGACGTGGTTTTGTTGCCTTATTCGGTTCTTTAATGTCACGTTTTCTTGGACTCGCGACATCCTCGCTCCAGCACTGAACCTCATTTGGGTCAGAGCACTTTTTAAGATTGCTATACCAGTTCCAATGATCACTCACTCTGAAACTGAGCTCCGGCTTTCCATAATACGTGATCTGATCTTTTGTCCCAGCGGGGACCAAATACGCGCTAAGGTCAGCATTGCAACTTGCCACAACCTCATAACCAAGCGGCTTCAATAATGCAGCAAGAGTGTCAAAGTATATCCTACATTCTTTAAACTTTTCCTCCATTTTTGAACCCTCCTAAAAAATTAAGGAGGACGTTATTCTACATCCCCCTCATTATCAAACGTGTTCCTTACGCGAAAAACGGAAGCCAATGTTCGAAACACGACTTCCATTTTGATTTTATAAGTATTGCCACTTTACTCCTATGGACATCAAAGCGTGTTTTTGCTGGTCTGTTAAATTCAAACTTTTAATAAATTCGCTTGGCCCAAGTGTAGATTCCTCATATTTCTTGTTTATTTCTTCAAATAATCGCTTTAGAACAATGTATTCTCCTGGAGGAATGCTATTATAGATTCCCCAGTCAACAATGCTTGGCTTTTGCTTTTTATTTGTCATCTTTGCCATCTTCTTTCCGCGCCATATCAATGACATCACTCCAGTCAAGTCTCTGTGTACAATTATGGCAATACTTTTGAGCAAATCTTACTACTCTTTTGCATTCTGGACAATCACCAACATACCCCTCATAAGAATGTCGTCTTAGTCTTTCCGGTTTCATCGGGCATCGAATTCCTGATTTTTCTAGCAATGCAAGCTTATCTAAAATCAGTTTCAACAGCATTAAGATCGATAATAAAAACGCAGATGTAAAGATCATATAAATTTCAGTTATCTCCATTAGATTGTGCCTCCTTTAATTACCAGACATTATTTCAAACAGGCATCCGAATATGAACGCCGCGATTGCTAAACCAATAAATGTTAATATTCCTCCCATTGAACATCACCTTTCGATCGGATATACATACTCAACCCGCATACCTCCTTTATATATTAGATTTTTTTTTTGTTTTTGCATAAATATGCAGACACCTTATCTCTTAATCAGGGTGTCTAGGGTTCGAGTCCCTAATGGTGTACAAGGGCTCCGAGGATTACTTGGGGTCCATTTTTAGTAGAAAAGTGACATATAAACTTCCATTTTGATTTGTTCAAAACCAGAAAAGCCAATAAATTCAACGCTTATAACAAATATTCATTTGTTCTGCATATCGTAATCGGCCTTCTGTATCTGTGAATAAAGAATCATCGAAGCGACCATTACAGCTCTATGGAATGCGATGTATGCGGTTTCTTTCGTATCTGGCAAAGCATTCATTTCCTCAATTGACCATACTAGCAAGTTCTTATCATCAAGCTCGCTTGACAATACATATGCGAATCCGTCTCTAATTTTTTCATATGCCTCTTTTGTTTTGCACAGTCTTTCTCCATATGAAGACCAAAAAGCACGAAATGTATCGCCATGACGTGTACAAACATATGGTTTCTCAAAAATGTTACTAGCATTCTTTAAATGCTTTGCCATGTCATTTGAAATGATGATCTTTATCGATGAATTCATAAGACGACAAAGTGCGACAATGAATACTTCATCACAAGTAAACTCCCCCTCTTGAATGATGATTTGGTCATAATCGAATACCATAAACTCGCCTCCTAAAAATGTAAGAGGATGTTTAATCCTCTTCATTTTATTCCATGTTTAGTGCGCGAGTTTATTAGATAACCAGCCTTCATTTTTAAGATACTTTTAGCGCGAAAATAAGAAGCAAAAGTTTTATTTACTTCTACTTCTTATTTCGAAAATCAAATTATTCACCAATGTTATTCAACATGGCATGCAAACGATTGATAGCATTTATACATGGTTCACTAGCAGTTGCCATGCTAAGTGTCTCTTTCATCATCTGCTCAACTCCTGTCAGAATTTCCTCGTTCAATTGCTGCTGCTCTTTAACGAGTACCTCTGCTTTTCTCACAGCGCTTAAAGCATATTCTATATCAGCCATATCCCTCTTATGCATAATGCACATGCCAGAAATGCAACCTAGTATAGCTGCTGTCAAAACTTTCCACCACATTGTAAAACCTCCTTTTAATAATTTAGTTCCCATTATTAGACATGTTTAGCACGCGAAAAAATGGAAGTCCAAGTTTATTGGACGACCATTTATGGAGAGAATTATCTATTAACATCGATAACTTCTGTTTTTCCTTTTTTCATATTATTAACAAGTTTTTCCGCTGTGGGTATAACAACTTTCTTTGTAGTTTCATATACACCAACCCAGAACATTGCATGTACAAAAATAACAGTAAACATAATTTACATCCTCCTTTAATACAGTTCATCCTCTCCATTATTATGCATGTTGATTGCGCGAGATAAAAAAAACGTCGCCATGTTAAAATGACGACGTCAAGTCAAATACTTGAGATAATTTTTTAGCAATCTCGGATTCGTCATCATAGAAATAACCGTAAACATTAACCCGTTTCTTTGTCACCTTCCATTCTATTTGTTCTTCATCCCAGACTTTATCACTATCGATACATAATATGGCTGGTGCAATCCTCATATTATGCGTCATGTCAAAAGCCCGTTTTACAAGATTCGTAGCTTCATTTGGTGCCAAATCTTTTTTAACATAATGGTTAAACATAATAATTCCTCCTTTCCATTATTTGGCATGTTCCAGACGCGAAAAAAAAAAGAAACCGCATTGTTCATGCGGCTCTTTCTCCTTTGAATTTTTCTACTTTCTTTGAATATACCCATTCAGCATGCAGTACCGATGCTATATCGGTTATTGGCCATAAAGCCCCGCATACGAACATTGCGATATAATAGCCTACTTCAGATGATTTGTTAATATAGATGAATAGATCATAACCAGGATCTTTCATCTGCCAACACTTCATCTGAAGCTCTCTTATGTAGGTTCGTACAAAGTGCCTCATAATAAAACCCGATATAACATATGCCACAATTCCAAATATAATACTCATGACAGTATACCTCCTTCATTATTAGCCATGTTTAACATGCGAAAGAAAAAAACGGAAGTCCAAGTTTATTGGACAACCGTCTTTGGAGGTTATTCGAAAACAACCACTGGCTCAATTATCCAATCTGGATGATCCTTAAATTTACCAGCATACATAGTATCGTTACCTTTTTTGAAAACATAAATCTCGACATCCATAGGAATGCGTTTATTGATTTGTGAAATAATAAGCTCTCTATTTCGATCTAAATAGTCCTCAAATGTGGAATCTTTAGAAAGGCCTATAAGACGAGCAGCCATGCTGGTTAGTAGCATATCGCCTGTCTTTCTTAGCTCTTCAAACTTGTTCCACGTTTTTTTGAACGATTCGAAATTATTACACAAAATAGCATTATAGTTTGCATATGAATTCAAAAAATCATCTTTAACGCGCTCAAATTCGTCAATACTAATGTTTTCTCCAGGTATAAAACCATGTGATATAACGCTGTATTTCATATTAGTTTTTTCCATTTTTTCAAATCCCCTTCCATTTTGATTTGGATTTAACCTCCATTAAAAGGAATGTTTTCTAAGCGAAAAAAAAAAAGAAACGCCACGTTTGTGGCGAATCTTTTAAGATCTAAACTTATTCTCAATTTCTTTCCTTTCTTCATCAGTTTTGAATCCCATAGGGATCTTTGTCACTTGTTTTTTGTCATGCTCTTTTTCATAAAATTTCTTCATTTCGACATATTTTTTGCACCATCTTGAATAATCTTTTACGCACCGCATAATATACCCAATAAGGTATAAAGTCCCACCAATAGATCCTAAAATTTCCAGAATATTCATGTAAAAACCTCCTTTAAATTTAGTTCCCTTAAGTAGCATGTTCCTTAAGCGAAAAAGAAAGCCCGTGTGTTTTACACGAGCGTTCCTTTTTAGAATGTTATCCATCCTAAACCGTATTCTTTCTCCAGTTCCTCTGCTGCTCGAAGTAACGCTTTTGTCAGAAACTGCTTATATGTCGTCCCTTTTGCTGGATCGGTGAAGTGCACACCTTTCTTAACTTTGTAATCGTCCTGTCTGCCTCTGACATAAAACACATCATATGAATACTGACTAAGCTTCATGGTTCTCCCAGTTTCACTGGTTCCCACGAAGATAATCCGTTCTTTTGTATGATGATTTAAAAATATCATCATAGCAGATTCAGGCTTAATGCAAACGCCGAAATGCACCTCCATTAATCCATAATCCGGATCTTCGCAATCTCCGATGTCAATAAGCGTACTCCCATCAAACAGTTTTGTGGTTCTGAATATTGGTTTATACATTTTTAACACCTCCTATTTAAGAAGATGTTTCTTAAGCGAAAAAAAAGAAAGCCCGTGTGTTTTACACGAGCAATCTTTTGGAGGAGTATTAATTAACTATCCTTTACGTACTGTATATAGTAATATCTCCTTATTTGAAAATCAAAATTCATCTCATCGTTGGTCATATTCTGGATCATATTTACATGATTCTCATTGCTATCGATCCCTCGTTCCCAGTTGCCACCGAAAATAGAGCTGAGACTGTCAATGTGATTCCTTAAATCCCATCTAAGCCAGTCTTGACAAACTTTATAATCTTTTCGAATAGCAATCACCAGAGCATCGGTAAGCTTAGTTTCAATCGGTTTCAATCCACGATTTTCGTACCACTCTTTTGAATGTTTTCCTTCTTTGTAGATTTTACACATAATGGCGTACATAATAATACCTCCTTTATTATTTCCTCCACTAAAAGGCATGTTTATGATGCGAAAAAAAAGAAAGGAAGAGTTTTTCACACGGGCACCACTCCGCATAATCAACTCTCCCTTGCCGATGTCGGGATTCGAACCCAATAATACCAAACAGATGTCATTCTATCATGATGAGCGGGAACTGTCAAAAGGAGGCAAGGAGGAAAAGTTAACATCTGTCATCACCGGCTTGAATATAAGTTGTCCACCTGGGACTCGAACCCAGAACCAACTGCTTATAAGACAGGTGCTCTCACCGATTGGGCTAGTGGACAATAAAAAGAATGAAAGTGCTTTATAACAGCGTCCCCACCGACGTCGTTCCTGTTTCCCGCCAAAATAATCCATAAGATGAACAAAGACGAAGCTACATAAATACATGCACGAGACATGGTTTCCCAATGTATTTAAGTAATTGCGTGTCTATGGCATAGATCTAGATGCTTAGTTGTTGACTATGAAATTTGTATGGCTGGATTATTAAGGACTTCTCCGAATAAAGCACTTCCATTTTGATTTAATTGAATTGCCTGAGTAATCGATCCATCATAAATTAACTAATAATTCTAGTTATAGCCTAATCTCCGGCTTCGAGTTGGTGGATATACTCAGATTGCAATTCAAGTCAATCCGAAAAATCGAGAAGGATGCATTTTACTTCCTTCTCATCTTTGCGTATGTTTTATACGCGTATGTCTCACCAACGCTGCCTTGCCGGATACGGCATGGGCATATTATGGCCACTAGCATTCATAGCCTCGGAGTAGCCATTATTGAAGCCATTGGCATATGAATCATTATTTGATTTCTGACTCATAGCTTCAGAATACCCTCTATCGTATCCTTCCATATAGCCGTCTCTACTGACGTATCTTCCATCTGCACCACGACCACGACGTCCAGATACGCCGGAATCTTCATACTCTTCTGCTTCAAGCATAGCCTCAGCTGTTAAAAGACATTTGAGCCCATGTGAAAGGCAGTCGAACTTTTTAGCATCCGATTCCTCGAATTCATTCTTATTGGCATAAGCAGCATTGAGCTTCTTGAGCTCGTTAATAGCTACCCTTCTAAGATTATCAAACTCTTTCATTTTCATTCCTCCTTATGCCAACCTTGTGACGTCGACATTAAGATTGCGAACCGCAACCGTTGGCGCGGGAGTTGTAGCCGGAGTGTCGGACACCGAGGCGTTTATCACCGTTACAGTTGTGCAGCAGCCAACTGGAACATCGATAGTAGCATCACCACTAACGTGCCAGTATTCGCCAACAGCAGCCGGTGTAGCAGCAGCAATTGTTAACGGCCTGGCATAGCCATTGACACTTAACGCAAGCTGAATTTCACCAGCAGTTCCGCCTTCTGCTACAGCAATATTTCCGCTATATCTGACATTATACTGTGCATTGCCACAGCAAGGATTAGCAACAATACCCCGAAGTGTAATATTCGGAGTAAGATTGTCATGCACGACCCTCTGCGGACGTTTAGAACACGGCCTAATATTTTCAAGTATAGCGGCTGCACCAGGAGACAATGTTTGTACTTCATTGTATCCAAATTCAACCATTTTAAGTTTTCCTCCAATCAATATCGTTCATGGAACGAAACAAAAAAGTCACCATTAGTACCAGCCCAATGACTCTCATGTATGATCTGTTATATTAATTTGCTCCGCAGCAGCAACCAAAGCTCGTGCCACAGCAATTCGGATTCTGGACCATATACGCCGGGACAGGCGTAGGCGCCAGATACCGTTCGAGAGCAGTGGTCTGAGCCTCGTTGTTCGCCAGAATAGTTGCAGTCTGAGCATTCTGAGACGCGGCAAGATTCGCCATCGTGAGCTGACGCTCCAGATCAGCAATCTTTTCGTTCTTAGCATCGATCTTGTCCTGACACATCTGATCAAGGATCCTCTGTGTGGACTGTGCCAGAGCCTGACGATTGTTGCAAGCTTCGTTAGCAATTGTATACTTCAGATCAGCTGTGGCTGCACGGTTTTCGCAACAACAGGTCTGCATAGAAGACTGTAAGGAGAACATCTGATTCATATCCGCCATCTGACGGCTATTGGCAGCGATCTCAGCCTGAGCAAACCCATTAGAAATAGAGGACTGAACGCCATTGATGCCACTAATAACGGCACTCTGATCAAACCCGCGCTGGACTTCAGAGCCAACTCCAGCACCGTTGTTGCCAAAACCACCAAATCCATTTCCCCAGCCAAGAACAGCCAGCAGAATAATAATCCACCAAGCACCGTTCCCGCCAAACATACCATCGCCGTATCCACCTCCGAAACTGGTCGGAGCTACGGGCATTGAAAGATTGAGACCATTACCTTCAGTCATGGTAAGATTTCCTCGATTCATATAATATTTATCAAGAAAACCATCTTCTGAAAATATCCAGTTCGCGGCCGCTAAGACGGCTTTCTAGATAGCAAAAGGAGAAGGCCATTTGTTTATAGACGCTGGCCCATACGTCTTAAAATATTCATTTATGCATTTCTCCAACATGCAATGTCTTCACCAGACGTTTCATTGCATGAGCTACTCTGCATAAAATTGTGATTTAGACTTCCATTTTGATTTTATTCGCCTTCGGTAGGAGTTTCAGGTTCCTCTTCGGGTTCGGGTTCCGGAATGGGAACAGGAAGCTCGCCAACAGACTCATGCATGATGTCCCGACCATCAGCAGCAGTCAGCGTGACGGTCGTCATAACACGAGCAGGATTGGTGTCCTCATAGTTCGCGCCAAGCTTCTTAAAGTAATCAGCCTTTGCCATCTTGAGGGTTAAGCCGACATCATTGTTATAGTCTTTGCTGTCAAAAGTCTTCGGATACCCACTAACAACAGACAGAATGCCATACGGATTAGCCGTAGAAGTGACCACCTGAGTTGCATTAACGATTAAAATAAGTCTTGCCATAATTAAATCCTCCTTTAAGGTATAATCAGCCATCTATCAGAGCCTTCATCATATGGCTGATAAGTAGTTAAATTGATATTATTAATAGCACAAATACGTTCGAATTCTTCGACTGTGACTGGTTCATTACCAACGCCGAACATTTGAGTGAGGTCAATAAACATCGTATTCTTAAATTGACAAGTCTCCCCAGTCAAAGAGTATGTATTTCCGGAATAACAAGCCCAAATCGGCAAAATTTTTCCATCATCGGCAGCATTTGGATTTCCAATTGATTTAATTGTTGTCCACGTGTCTGCATTAACTAAATGCTGTCCTTTCCATCCACTGCCTATTATTGTTACATAGTTCTTTGTTTTAGAAGCTTTCAGATCTTGCTGAATATAGTATTTATGATCTTTATTGAATGCGCATTCATTAATAGAACGCACAGCATCGGTATATGATTGTGATACATCTGACAGCGTGGTGCGTGTTCCAACTCCATTATTAAAAGTTAATGACGCATAAGTTGTATTATACGCTCTCCAATTCAAACTTGAAACTTCTTTCGCCCATTGGTTCCACTTAACCTTTTTATGATGTGCATGATCAAATGTGATTGCTCGTTTACGAGTGGCAAGAATATCCTTTGACTCAGTGATAGGATACGTTACCTCAGTCACATCATTCACATCCGACCAGAAATTATTGTGGTCGAGGAAGGCTTTCATGTCTTTGGCAGGGATGGGAATGTGGATGGGAGTTATAAGCTTTCCGATAACTTGAACGTTCTGTGTCGTATCATATCCAGAAGGAAGATACATTCTACAATTATATGAATTTGCAACAATATAATAATGAGGTTCACCATTTGCATTGGTATAGCCATATTTTGCAACATTACAATAGTCCGTACGATGATTACTTATACTATTACCATAAACCGGATTTGTAAATCTTTTATACCTAAGTTCTGTACCATCACCTTGGTCTGAAAGATTTGGCCAATCGCCCCATAATCCTTCAAGAATTTCATATTCAGCCACAATCTCCCCTGCTATCGGATCTACATAACCACCGTAGATTGTTTCGCCATCTGGAAAAGTAATCGGAATTAATCGATGATTATGTTCTGGGTTTTCGGTGATGACATTTGGATAATTTGCGTAAAATCCATCAAATGTTGTATAGTCTTCTATCGAGAATGTAACAGTAGTTCCTTGATTCATTCTGAATATGATTATACAATAAGCAGTTTCAGCAGTTAATGTCACCTTTCGACTAAAGCTATTATTAGATTCATTGCATACAGTAGGATCGGTTATAAGAGTATTATCGCCTCTTCGAAGTTCTACTATTATAACAGCATGATGGTTTTCATTACTATTATTAATGCCTTTAGTAAAAAATATAACATTCTTTCCTCTAAGAGCTACTGGAACATCCCATCGCAAGCTAATTTGATGCAGTACATTGTATGTGGAAGTTCCATTTTTTACTTCTAATTTTAATTTACCATTATTCCATGCATATTTTGAATCGCCGCCAACAGCATGTACTGTTAATTGCTCATAATTAAACAATGTTTCGCTGCACATTTCACCATTTAACCCAGTCCATCCTTCAATCGGAATGGGGTTCTCTGGTGAAGGGGTTCCAGAAGCCTGCTTTGGCAGAAAATGAAATTTCAAACTTTCAATAGGAACTCTAGAAGGGGTTCGAAAAGAGGCAATGTCCCCAGACACAGTATGAGTTAAGCTGCCCATGACATCACCACCCCATAAACCCCATCTGTAATAACAATTTCATAAGTCGTATTAGCCTCAAGGGCTGTATAATCAAACCAAGCTGGAAATTTAACTGTGCTTGGAACTGTTAATATTGTTGGCGACGAGCCGCTATCAAATCTGACTACAATACTACCAGCCGAAGGTGGAGTAATAGTAAGCGTAGAGCACGTACCACAAATATAACGAACATTGGGCATGCCAGTAATGCTTGGAGTAGAGCCAGATATGGTCTCTACAAGCGGAATATCAGCCTCGATACCGAGCATGGATTGGATAGCAGTCTTTGCTTCTGGAGTATAAACGCCCACTTCGTTGTTCGAGGCGGCCATACTTTCGCCAGCAGCTTCTGCGAGACCATAAAACACAGATCTGTATTGCCTTAATGCAGTAACAGCCCTTTTCGAATTTCCAGCTTTTATATCTCCCATGGAAGCAACTCTTAGCAAACCGATATGATTTTCATCGGCTGCATAATCATTCCTTACATACCGCCCGTCCAAAGGATCAAGTTCGCAATTTGTCCCGGGTGTAATGATACCGCCTTGTGTAATTGCCGCAGTGGCCTTGTATCTCTTGCCATCCATGACGAATGTCTCGCCAATAGCATACGGACGGTCAGCAGTGATATCAGCCTCGTACGGGCCAACCAATCCATCAAGTCCAAGCATCTTTTGAATGCCCTGCTTAGCAGCGTCAGGGTACGTTCCAACGGTGACAGTTTCATTTGCGAGATCTGCTCCTGCGAGTTTAGCAAGTCCATAAAAAGCTGAAAAGTGTTGCGTACCAGGTGTTATGACTGACTGCTCGGTAGCACCGGTTTTAATTGCGGTAGAGCTGGCCCTATTAATGCTTAAATACCCACCAGCATTTTCCATCATCACGCCAATGCCAGGTTTAACAACGCCAGCTGTAGCTAAGTTTGCATAATCTGTTTTCTTAACATAAGTCGAAAGATCGGGTTTTGCCATATTGGCAATCTCTTCCTTATCGGCTTGTGTTAAAACATAATCATCACCAGGATCACCTTTTGGCCCTTGTTCACCAGTGTCGCCTTTATCGCCTTTAGGACCTTGTGTTCCTTGAATTCCCTGCGGGCCTTGAGGACCAGTTAAGCCTTCGAGCTGCTCAGGAGTAAAGTCCTCATATGTGAAAGGATCTCCCTTATCGCCTTTCGGTCCTGTATCGCCAGTGTCACCTTTATTGCCTTTAGGCCCACGAAGACCTTCCTCACCCTGAGGTCCCTGTTCACCCTGAGGACCTTGGGGACCAGTATCACCTTTGGCGCCTTTAGCACCCTGAATACCTTGTTCACCCTGAGGTCCCTGAGGACCAGTATCGCCTTTTGGACCCTGAGGACCTGTTAAGCCTTCAAGTTGTTCAGGAGTAAAGTCCGCATAGGTAAAGGGGTCGCCTTTGTCACCCTTAGGCCCCTGCATTCCTTGAATACCTTGCGGACCCCGAGGACCAGTCAAGCCTTCAAGTTGTTCTGGTGTAAAGTCCTCGTAGGTAAACGGGTCGCCTTTTGGACCGGCAGGACCTTGAATACCCTGTGGCCCTTGAATACCTTGAGGACCTTTAGGTCCAGTTTCACCTTGAGGACCTTGTTCACCTTGTTCGCCCTGAGGGCCATCGAATTCTCCAGATTCTTTAGCCGCTTCAAGAGCCGCATTAATATCAGATGCTATATTCTCTTTAGTTTCATTAAGGGCGACTATAGCCTGCTCAACAATATTCTGCTGAACGGGAGATGGGGTTATATCACCAGGCTCAGCCCTTTGTATAACAGGAATGAAACCTTTACATATAGTTTCTCCATCATCCTGTCCAACATGAATAAATATCCAGAAATAAACATTTAATCCAGTTCCTAATAAAACATCAGGAATTCTAACCCCAGTAGGATCATTAAGCTGTCCCATCACAGGTATACTCTTGCCCTGCTCAGAATTACTAAAATGTACTTCATAAACAGGCGGCAGATCGACCCCGCTCAGGATAAGCCTCTGTCCATAATTGTACTGATAAATAGGATTAGAATAAGCCGTTCCATTTGCAACTAAGGACATATGGATTTCGTTTTGCATTATAATAATCACTTCCTGTTCACGATATCGATCTTACTTCCATTTTGATTTATTAGAGACCATATGCACTATTAAAAGTGCTAGCTTCAATTTTTGTACCAGATGAGAAATTCGAATCCTTCATAACCGCATACTGAGTTGTAGAAGTTCCTGTTTTCGACCTGTCAGTATACTTAATTACATCAGGAGATTTAACTTTTTCCAGTGTGACTGTAAATTGCACAGTTACAGAAACGCTTTGGCCTGATGACGCTCCATTGTATACTTTAACCTTAGGGGTTCCCCCATTGGTCCAGCCTATAAATGCTGGATCAGTATACTCATTTCCCCACGATAAATTAGTAGTAGTAGATGACGATACATTTCTTAAATACACCTGTCCAGAAGACTGACTATTTTTCGTTACGGATACACTTTTAAATACACATCCTGTTGGAACGGTAAAAGAATTATTACATGTGAAAGTATAAGATGATCTGGAGCCAACCGTTTTACCAGAAGCCGAAACGGTATATGTTTTAGTAGCCATAAGATCACCTCACATATACCCAAATACGGCCATTAACTTTGACAGGATTTGGATTATCTTCTGTTCCGGCATTCCAAATATCATAGTTCGGAATCTCAGATACAATTCCAAGAATTCTATCAGGATACTTTCGGATCTCCCTACGGGACATGATGCTTACTTTTCCATTGGGAGCAGAACAAACAGCATCTCCGATCTTGAATTTGCGTCTATCCTCATGAGTATACACAAGAACACGTCCAGCAACTGCTATAGGCGTCTTTGCTTTACTTGTTTCGCCCATACAAGATCCATACGTATCAGAAGTCAAACGGCAAGCAGACTGAAGACGTTTTGTAGATTTTCTCATCCAGCCATCTTCGCATTCGGAAAGACAATATCCGCCTTCAGCAGTTGTCCCCTGTCTGAATTCAGCATAGTCATTCCAAACAGCATTATAAACACGAGAGCCATAAATATACTTAGCAACACCAAGGCCGCCTTTAACAATAACTGCACCAGTGCTTGTAGAAGATGATGCTGTTGTATCAGAGAAAGTTTTAGTTCCTGCGATTATTAAGTCAACGTCTTTTGTAGTAACAATGTCATATGTTTTGCTCGAGTCTAATCCAACAGTAGCTGGTGGTAAACGATAATGTTCGTAGTATCCTGTATTATCTGTTGTCGGGGTTTCATTTCCGGAATATACTCTAAAATACATTCTTGGAGCAACAATCTTATCGACATTTTGTCCATCGCCATTATGAATTAGAATTTGTCCTAATGAATTTTTAGAGCCATTGCCGAAATTAATTCCTCTGTAAACAGCATCATATGAAATACTTGGGGCAGTAACAAATGTTTTTGTTCCATCAATATCTTCGTCTCCGGTTAAATGCACACAGTCAGAAGTGTCGCCACCTCCACCTCCGCTACTGTTGTTTGTTTTGGGCAGAACGCGAACGATCTCTGTTCCGTTATGCATGTAAATAGGATGAATATCATAGAGGCCGAACTGATAAGCACTGCTTGCTCTCCCCAGGAATATATACCAATAACCATCTTCAATTATAGGAAGATCCTGTGTTAAAGGCATACTGTTTGCAATCTTACATTTGCCGTTAGTCAATGGCGTAACCATTAAATATACATTCTTATGCGGAGTTAATGTCGATCCACAGTTGAACGAATATCTAGCATCAACAAGATATGCAAATGTCAATGCAGTACCAGCTACAATTGCAGCTCCAGCAGCATACGTTGTCGTAGTATTCCAATAATAAATCCTTGCAAACGGATCGAACTCCACATCAGTGAGCATCGTTTTTGTTGTCGCAACAACATTATTATCATTGTTAAGTGGCGTAAGTAAATCCTCAGAAACATGAAACAACAGTTGATAGCGATATATTGCACTATCAGCGATATAGTTCCCGTATTGGTTACATAAATGATTTATAACAGTTGCATTCTGATCGCCAGTAAATCTATAGCCATGGGTACAGGCATCAAAATTATCAAAAGACGAATAGGTTGAAGAGTACCAATCCGTATGCGAAGCCCGATTGGGAATATCTGTCGGGGTATATAACGTATCCTGCATCTCAACTTCGCAGTCCTGGCATTCCAAAAGATCTACTATAACGGTTCTTTTATATGAGGTGTTTGTTGGGTTTGTCGCATAATATAAATTGAATCCAAGCCAGTTACCGCAATCATTATTGTAGCCAGTAGAAGATACTCTAAAGTAACAATGATAATAAATAGGACGATAACTCGTACTCAATATTTTATTCTGCGTAGAATATCCACAATAAGTGTTTTGAACGCCCCAGATCTCATAAATACTATCAGTATTATACATATCGGAATTTGATGCAGATCCAGGAACTGTAGCACGAACTCTTACCTTAACACGCCATCTCGTCCTATAAGTCGTAGCTCTTACTTTTGCATAGAAAAAAGCGCCGCCTACATTGTCATTAGACGTCGCAATTACATCAGTATATGTTCTTGTATCCAGTGGCCTTTGATAAGGATAGGCCATGGCTACGGAATCTTTTAAATCATAACTAGTGCCGCTAGAAAGTTTAATTTTACTAATATCAGCCATTGTATCCCTCCTTTCAAAGGATTAGAAGTTAAGATACAGTAACTGCTTTCTGCGTTCCAGAGAATGTCGGTTTGGACACATCACCAGCGGGAGTACCAGAAACTGAAACAGAACCTTCTGTACCAGTAAATGTCGGCTGAGACACATTACCGGAGGGCGTGAACTTACCGCTGCTGCTCATTGTTGTACCTGTAAACTTTAAATTTACTCCCTCACCAGTAAATGCCGGAGCAGTTGCCTCTGCTTTTGTGATTCCGCTAACGATTGACTGAGAAGCAAATTGAGGAAGCGTAACCGCTGTAGGAGTATTGGCTGTAAAGCTACCCTCAGTCCAAGAAAGCGTTAACGTTTCATCAGCAACTGAAGTCTGCAGAACAGGAAGAGTACAAGATGCAGCAGATCCAGGAGTGACAGCTCCACCACCGGTAGCAGAAGAAGCGACATACTTTGTGGTGGTTGCAGGTGTTACCGTAACAACAGGAGCTGCCACACTACCAGAAGGAGTATAGTTCGCGGATCCAGTTCCAACGCCAATAGATCCGGAAGGAGTACCAGAAACACTAACATTTCCTTCAGATCCAGTAAATGTCGGCTTGCTAACGGATCCAGACGGAGTAAAGGTACCAGTAGATGTCATAGCACTTCCTGTAAATGTCGGCTTGCTAACAGATCCTTCAGGTGTGTAATTGCCACTTGCTGAATCTTTATATGCAAGAGCTCCAAGTGCTGATAAATCGATATCTGTCGTACCGATCTTTTCCCACGAATACGTAGTGGAAGAACCAGATCCCTGCTTGATCGTTACATATTCGGAATAAATATCTTTTCCGCTAGACGTAGTCGTCGGAACAAGGTAAAATGCCCCGACGGTAGATGCGGAAGCGACAAGTGTACCCGTAATGGTTGTTCCGTTTTTAGTCCATTGCACGTCTTTTGGAGTACTTCCAGCATCAGTAGATATCACAAACGATACACCGGCGGATGCAGCTTGACGAGCAACTTCGTCTTTTAAATTATATGTGGTACCACTTGGAAGTGTAATTTTGCTAATATCAGCCATTATTATCCCCCATTCCTGATTTTAATATGAGATTCTCGCCTTCTAATTGACAACTAACTTTATTATTCCAAAGTCCTCTATCGGTTTCACTAACATGAATACTTCCATTTTGAATGTGCTCGTTAATCAGATCCATTACGGAACCTGGAACTCCTCCGCCAATAAAAGGGGTATCTATTAAATAAGCACTTCCATCTGCAACTTTTAATCCTGGTATGTCCTGTCCTGTTTCAGATTTACTATAATCGGAATAAACAAAAACCTCACCTCTGGATGGGATTAATAAAGGCTGATTATTCCAATATTCCGTTGTGCCTATTTTTATAGTGATCACTTTAATGGCAGGCAATGAGGAACGTAATGATAGCATTTGGCCTTTTGGACCAAAATCTAATGAAAAATGATGATTGCTGTTAAGCTCTAATTGTAAACCCATTATGTACCAGCCCCTTCATTAGAAGCATGCGTAACTTCTTCATCTAATGTAAAGAGACCAAAGAATGTTTTCTTAATGTTTAAAGCAAGAGCAATAACTTCAATATCGCAAACATATTCTTTACCAAATTCCAAAGAGTTAGTGTCTTCCGGATTGATTTGAAAAGAATAAGATCCAGGCGCTTCCCCAGGATAAATCGTTCCGGCACTCAATGACTTTTGAAAGAGTGGATACCTGTCATTAGAATCTATTTTTACTGTAAAAAATATGTTCTCTGGTTGGAAGGCAATCGACTGCCCAGCATCGATAAGCGTAAATGAAAATATCTCGATATCGCCTCTTGGCATATCGATCTCGAAATCGATTTTTTGAGCCATTTATACACCCTCCTTATTAAGTTTTTACATATAAAAGATGTACGATTCCTTTTACAACTGCATCGTGAGTAGAATGTACGTTCCTAAAACGAACAGTAATTCCAGAAGTAGATACATATCTGAAATCACTAAGAAATACGAATGAACAATATCCACCACTATTTGTGGCATTCGCTATGCCGCATCCAATAATGCCAAGACATCTATAACCAGGTTTATCGATATTGCTGCTAGAATATGTTTTCTGATAAGATCCGCTTGGTTCAACTGTAAAATTGTCAAAAAATGTAATCGAATCCGTTAAGAATAACGGAGCCACGTCACTTGCTTCAAATGCTCCAATATTAGTACGAACTTGCGCCTGTTGAGCAGGGGTTAATGTCTGTTCGCTAATTGTAACAACGTCTGTTCTAAGCTTATCTTTTAGATTCTGACCATAAAGAGCACTTATTCTGCATGCAACCGTTGTTCCGTTAAAGAATTCCATTCCATGGTCATTTGCCTTATAGGAGCCATCGGTAAACGGAAGACCCGTACTAGGATTTAATAAGAATGGATAAATAATTGGATTCTCGCGAACTATATAAATATAATTCTGGTCGTATTCATAAGGACGACCACTAGATTTTGCAGCCTCAAGATTAGCTGCGGAATATGTGACCCTGTCTATCATTGACACAGCCTGTGCCAGTTCAAATGAAATATAATCACGAACAGCACCGACTTGGCATAATCCATATGGAAAATTAGCCATTATACTGGTGAAATCTATTGTGCTTTCGTCATACACCTCAAAATCACCAGCATGTCCATTTATCCAATTGGACCAAGTCATATAGATGCACGTTGTATCTTCATCAGGGTCGATGACCCAAATATATCCATCTGATGGAATAGTGAATAGCCCATTATCGTCTGGAACAATAATAGAGTGCGTTCCATCAATAGTTTCGCTAAACTCTAGATCTGTATAATCTCCATCAATCCGGAATCCATAAATATCAGAGTATTTAAGAACCCTGGCGTAGCCATTTGCATAATTATATAAATTCCATCCTGTAGAATTAAAATTTGCAGGCGTGGCCATAACAATTGTTCCACGAGATTCTTTAATATAAGTTATAGTTATACTGTCTCCATTAATAGGAGTGCCATCAACTGTAACACCGTAAAGTGCTGGATTCGCGCTCCAAGCACTAGTATATTCTAAAGTTATTGTTGCTGAATTATTAACGTATGCCACAAAAATATCTCTGTCAATAATCGCTGAAATTTCATCGTCCCCTTCTTGGGTTCGAGTTGCATTATGCACTGTCATAGTTAAAACTTCCGGAATATAATTATTATGAACTCGTCCACCGTAAACAGTGCTTAATTTGGCATTGCCATCAGATATTGAAGCGAAGCCGTCCGTTGTTCTATATATGAACTCGCCAGATGAAGCTTTTGCATCTGTGGCTAAAATATTTGATGCGTAATCTACTTTATCAACTGGACAATTTCCATCCGGGCCAGCAGGAATGCCATTAACGGCTTTAATGTATCCCGAATTATCCAAAGTGTATGTTTCTGCACCTTTAACAAATGACAATTTGTTTATAATATGCTTACTCAATGCTCTATACTCCTTTCTATTTTTATGCTCCATAGGACAAGAAAAAACCGGATTGGCAGAAAGGAGCGGCTACCAATCCGGCGGTCTTATTTCAATTGCCCATAAGACGAGGCGCTAGATCATTTCAATGCTAATAAAGCGCCCCATGTCTGAGGCCCAACAATGCCATCTACTTGCAGTTTATGCCTTGTCTGGAAGGCACGAACGGCACTCTGAGTTCCAGGCCCAAAGATGCCATCTATAGCTAAAGTAGAACCATCTTTTGCGAGAAGAGTCTGAAGGGTCTTAACGTTCTCTCCTTTGTCTCCCCTACGAAGAGTAGGCGGAATCTTAACTTTTTCCTTCTTAGGCTCTTCTTTCTTGGTTTCTTCCTTCTTAGCGGTTTCTTTCGGAACAGTCGTCTGCCCGGGAATGAAGTCAAATGTGATTCCCTTGCCGAGTCCCCAATATTTCCACTTTCCGCCATGAAGCTTTGTCTGGATAACGCCCTGCGTTGTTCCAGCAGCTTCTGTAACTAAACCATCACCTGTATAAGTTCCAATATGGGGCTTGCTGCTATCGGTACCAGTATAGACCCATGCGCCAACTGGAATTTCCATTCCTTTGACAAGCTTGCCTTTAGCCTGACAGTCATACTTATAACTACTATTAGAACCATGATGGAACTTAAGGCCAAACTTAAGACCTTTAGAGTAGGTTAAACCGGAGCAGTCCCAAACGTAATGACCGATCCATTTCTTACCATACTTACGGCCATTCGCTCGATTCGCATCAGTTGTCTTATTCAGGGCCTTCTGCCTAGCTTCGGTCCAGAGAACACCAGCTGTTCCCCAAATATAACCTGCTTTTTTCTCAAGTTTGGTTACTTCTAAAATAGCATCGGCATATTGTTTACCTGTTACCATAATTGTTTCCTCCATACATGAGCTGCTGCAATTGCTGATTACTGATCCCTCGACTTTGCTGTAAATAAGCTAAAATCTGATTTGGATCATTAATAATTGCGTCTGGAATATCTGGAAACTGTTGTTTAACAAACGCAGCTGGATTTGTTAAACTCTGCATGATGTATTGAGCTTTCTGAATTGGATTCATAAAATTCGCTCCGGACATCTGCTGCGCTACAGGTTGACCAATGATCCTGGAATACCAGTTATTCATTTATTGTCACCCCGTCCATTATTCCTATAATTACTTCCATTTTGATTTTGATGAATCGACTGGATCATATTCTTAATCTCGGTCCTGAAACTCTCAAAATCTTCTTTTGTTAAATATTTGCTCATATCCGGTATTTCAACAGGAGCACTCTGCTGACTTACATTTGGAAGATTTGCAGGAGCAGAATCCTCTTCGAAAACTATCTTGCCCTTCTTAATAGGGTTCATCCTTCCGTATGCATCAACAGATTTGAAATACACATGCTGACCATCTAAATCCCAAAGAGGGATTATAGTATTAGGAGGCAGATTATTAGGAATCTGCCAAGCTCTAGCCGCTAACTCACCATCGACGCTAATCATATATTGTGAACTACCTTGTCTTTGCGGTGCGATAAATGGCTGTGGGATTGAATATGGGCTAGTGGATATGTTCTGACCAAATGTTGGATATACATCATAATAATTTGGCATAGTTAATAGTGCTCCTTCTAATTAGATATACGCCAGAAAAAAGTTGGAATAGCATCTCCAGAATCCCAACTGTCATAATAGTTACCATCGATAACAGCAACCGCATGCGTACCGGTACCTATTATGTACGTCCCATATGGATACATTTTTGTAAATGTCTTTATTGTTATGCAACGAGGACATTCACTAGGAAGAAGAAACGGTTTAAACCCTTGCATATAAAGATAGTGTCCCCAGACATTATCATCTAGGGACACGCTGTAATCTTGTCTTGCAACGGAGTTCAACTCATCAAAAACCTCTAACCATGGTTTGTTAAGAGCAATGCAAATGGCTCTTATAACACAGTCTGGAACCTCTTTCTTTTTCGGATTCGGATTAGCTTCTATCCACATTATTCGTCCTGGTCCTGATCGTCAGGCTCATCCTTCCAGGGCTCAACATACTGCATTGCCCTCTTACTATCACCAAGTCCGGCAGTCGTCGGATCGACAATAACGCCAATAAGCGCCAGGAATTCAAGAGCCTGATTGGCGACCTGAAGAATAACGTTCTCAGTTACCTTCGGATAAACGTCGAACATAGACAGCATAGTAAACACAAAGCTTACTATCAGGGCAATAAAACTGCCAAGCCAAACCTTATTCTTAAATCTTACTTTCCAGTTAATCTTATTTTGTTCCATTTTGATTTCCTCCTTACAGCTTCTCAGCTAAGAACTTTTGTAAATCAGCATGAGCTTCTTTGATCTTATCATTATCCCCTAAATCACCATAATTGCTTATAACAAGCATGAATTTACAAATTGCACGTAATCCATCGCGTGTCGCAGTTTGCGTTGATTTAATGCTTTCTATTGCCGCTTCGTTCGCTTCGAGTCTGTTCTTGTCTTTTTCAAGCTTTCGCTCAATGTCAAGAAATCGCGGCTCCAATTTGCTGATAACTTCTTCCACGACTTTTTTACTGACTTTGTCTGCAAAATCGGGTTTTTCAGCTTCCCGCCTTTCTTTATGGCGTTTGATTATTGTATGAATGGCATCATAGATTTTATAGCCTATAAGGAATAACAAGCCAATGCATATAAGCCCATAGATTGTCGTCCAGATCACGGAAGGCGTAAAACCCTCCACGGTCGGAAGTCCTTCTACAGCCGGCACCATCAACCATCACCTCTCAGTACATCGTAATCATTAATTCCGAACTTTCTTCGTAATAATTAAATGTTGAACTACCTGCTCCAGGTTCTCCTCTTGGTCCTTGTTCACCAGTGTCACCTTTATCACCTTTTGGTCCTTGTTCACCAGTGTCACCTTTATCACCTTTTGGTCCTTGTGCGCCAGTATCGCCTTTATCACCTTTGGGGCCTTGTTCACCAGTGTCACCTTTTGGACCAGTATCTCCAGTTTCACCCTTGATACCTTGAGCACCAGAAAGGTCTGTTATGAAGGTGTAGCCAGTTGCCGTTTTCAAATATAATTTACCATTATCTGGATCTGAAGTTGTCGAGCTGATCATGACAAAATTGCCAACTTGAACATCAGTTCCGGTATATGCTTCCATGTCAGCAATGGAAGGAAATGTCTTCTTAATAGAGAATGGATCACCAGGAGGCAAATGCAAAACAATACGTTTATGTCCCTGGTATTCGATCATCTCAGCATAAGGGGTTGCATACGGGCCAAGACGTTCGATAATTACGTCCATGCCAGCAACTTTTAAAAATGTTTGAGCACGAGTTTCTTCTGCCGACGCTCTTGCTGTTTCTGCTGAAACACGACTCGATTCGTTCTGAACTCTGGATGATTCTGCTGTAATGCGGTTATTCTCATTAGAAACTCTAGTTGATTCCGCAGAAACACGACCAGCTTCGGCAGTATCAACTGCTTCAAGCCTAGAATCTAATTCGGCAATATACGAAAGCAATTCTTCCACATCTGGAATTCGATGCGCCGTATCGATGATGGCATTCGTTTCAGTTGTGTTCACATAGCATGATGCCGTCGCTATAACGATCTTATTATTATCAGAAACCATTCGAATAGCTATAGACAAAGGACCGGATACTTCATATGCCATGCTCGGAATATCTATGCAGGCATGGCCATTTTCTATGATTTCTCCTGGAATATCTAATGTGTAGCCATCATTTCTGATAATGTATCCAACGATGTGATACTCATTTGTAATTTGCACAGGAATGCCATCACGATTCAATTCAACGATGATTCTGTTTGCCAAATCATCACCAGTCATCATCAAACCATCAAACATCTGGGTCATTTCCAGAACGCCATTAAGATTCGTGTAAATCCGAGTTATGAATTGTTGCATCTTCCGAATCATCCTCCTTCTTTAATGAACGTTCGTGAGTAATGGAAATATCATCGCCTTCGATATAGACCTCAACTCTGGTGGTCTTTTGAGTTATGGATATAAGTCTATTCCATCCAGAATAAGTCGTCTTATCGAGAAAATGAGGTTCGTCTATTTCAAAAGTAATAGTACTAAATTTAGAAACCTCATTAAAATAAGAAAATGCCTCTGCAAAAGATATTCCTTCTAAAAAACAAGTTAATGTCTTTTCGTAATATCCGCATTGGCAATTTTCCAACACAGTTCCGTCACCGAGCTTTAATCTATAGACAACGTCAGCCATGCGGTATCACCTTCCATTTTGATTTTATTTAAATGAAATAAAAGGCATCAAATAACCGATGTCTTCTCCTGAGATCTGAATATTAGCTAATTCATTTTCGCTAATTGAAAACGTCTCTATATTCAAATCTGAAACTTCTAAATTTCCAAGTTGAGTCAATTCGTTGTCAACAGCCTTAGCTATAGACTTTGCCTTATCGATTTCTTCCTTGGATGAGCCAGTTGTTCGACAACCATTCAATTCTGGAACAAAGTCCGGATACTTAGCCCATATCTTATTTTCTTCCTGAATTTGAAAGTCAATCGTTGGCTGAAGTTTTTTAACAAGCATAAATATTTTCATTGCTGTCTGGCCCGGAAAAGGCTGAGAGTTCAACCTTTTTGCAGCTAAATATGCTTTTACAACCTCATTTTGGGTCATAATTATCTCCTTTCGTTAGTCAAAGTAAACTCGCTTATTGCTGCCAACAGAGAATGGAACCGACTGCGATGCACTATAAGAAACCTGCAATGTCACGGTCTTTGTACCAGTTGTCCCATATGATATATCACTGCAATACAAATAAGCATTATGAGACCAATTGTATTTGCCATCATTATATTGCTGAGTAGCATCTACTTCTGTTTGAGCATAGACTGTTCCTGTTGTAGAATTCATCCTCAAGAATACTGTTTTCTTATGATTGCTGCCAAAACTATTTTGTGTTAAATATAAGGTTGCACTTTTAGTTAAATTAGTTGGGCGACCTGTGGTACTGACGGATACTGTTCTGTGATCTGGAACTGATCCAGTTATAGCATTCCATGATGGATCAGTTAAATTAACATGGTTTCGGCCATTATCATAAACTTCGCTGGCATTAATAGTAACAGTTTTTTGCATTATTTTTTTATCAGCATCATATGTGTCTGGATCCATGCTATATACTATAAAATCCTGTTTTACACTTTTTCCACTTACAGTTACACTACCAGTAGGTACCAGTCCATCATAAACTTCACCTACTGAGATGTTTCCTTGTGGGCTTGCCGTAACGACGTATCGTCTGCCACTCCACTCGCCCGTCAATGTAGTGGCTCGGCTAAAAGACGATACTGTTGTCCATTCATTCGGATCGCCGTACGTTTTAACCTGAAGATTATAAGTATTGCTCGAAGCTGATGCTTGGACAATCTGCACGTTTGTTATATTACTGGACAATCTAGAATAGCTTATACTAATGTTTCCATCTGGGCCTTCAAAAGAAGCATAACTATTAGACCCAAAAGTTAATTTAGTTTTAACAAAAATGTTTGGAAGTAATGATACATAAGATTCTAATAATGACGTCTTCAAATATTGCGATTCTATGGACTGGAAATGGCCATTAATCGCATACATATCATGCGCATAAACGCTACTTAATACTAATGAATTCGATTCTAAAGTATCGCTATCTATTACACCAGCATCGATTAATGCTTTAATAACGGTGTTCGACGAATCGTCATCACCTAATATAATTTGTTCACCAGTCAAATATATCTTTTTAGTCCGATCTCTGGAACCGATCTTAACGATATCGCCATCAACATAGGCTACGACCATCTCTCCGCCAGCCCAGTTTTCAATAGCTTGACCCATTTTATAAGTGTGGAATTTGCCATCTTGTCCGACAATATTCTCGGTAACCATACTACCAATAAAAGTATCACTTTGAACGGCGGATAATTTAAGATCTCTTATCGTTGTCTCTTTGCCATCTTTATCATAATACTTATATTCGCCAGTTTTTGGATCTAGCGAGATCATAACTTTGCGGCCATCTTCGGTCTCTTTATAATATCCGGTATGACCAAATTTATCTGTGGCAATGACGATATCTTCTCCGCCGCCAAGTTGATCCATGATGGTGGTTTTTATACCTTCGAAATCAACTTCGCCACTAACAGGATCAACGATTGTTCCAATATTTATAGTCGGTCCACCAGGAACACTAATCTCAATGTTTCCTGCATCATCAGTCGTTAATGGCGGTTTTGTAACTGATAAATCGGTCTCTAAATTAATTCCATATTCATCTTTAACATATTCAAATAAAAGGTGGCTTTTTAAAAGTGAAGCTGTTATTTCAGATGTCTTCTTATAAGCCTTTGTGAATTGAGGAAGATTTCCAGATTTGCGCCAGTGATAAATCTGTTTGCTAGGATTAGCAGGATCTGGTGTAACGCCAGCTACTATCGGATAATATATCCTGGATAAATAACTTCCGTCTTCACTTTTGCTGGCTATTGTTTCAATAAAATAACCATAAAGTTTACCTTCATAACCGGAAGGATCTTCTGTTTCTTCAGCCCAGCCTGTTTCTGATTGGGACCCGACACTTCGCTTATATATTTTATGCGAAGCAAACCATTCTACTATTGAGCTATTCCAATCGGGTTCTTTATCCTCACCATCGTCCGGATCTTTAGGAGGACTATATGAACTGCTCGTTTTCTTTTTCTTTTCGGTATTATCCCCATAGGTTTTACTAAGGGCATTCGCTGGAATGCCAAAAGTATACTGATTATTTTCTGGATTAAACAAATCATATGTAACGCTTGTACATGTTAATATACGTGTTACGATCCTTGCAACTGAAGTTTTAGTGCCAATAGGATACTTGATCTTAACTCGATCGCCAAGAAGTATTTTTCCAGTACTCTCTCCGATAAAATGAAGATCCACTGCTTTTACAGAAAATGTTTCAACTCCACCCTGGTAATTGTTTTTAATCCATTCGCTTACCTTATTGAATAATTCGGCTTGATTTTTTGCATCTTGAAAGTCTATTGTTTTAAAAATTCTGCCATAATTGGTTATGGCCGTTTTATAATCTTCAGCTTCATGATAACCAGAGTTTAATTGCGAGTCTGTATAAGATCCATATGAGTACAAACTTTTACAAATCTCTGGGACTAACATATAATTGGTATTAAATGTATGGCCATTAGTAGTGTAGCCATTCAAATATAATCCTTTATCTGTCGATGAGGATTTTCCTATTGGTATAACAGCTGTAAAAATATTACTTACCTCGGTCGATCCGCTTATATCTAGAAGGTTTTTGCCAACTTCGATAGTCTGCGTATTAACAGTTGATCTGAAATAATGATTCATCCAATCGAGATAGCATTTATTATCAGCATATCGAATTCTAAAACAGCCACCATAATGACTCTTTAGATCTTCTAATACAGATTTAGTAGTTGTCCATCCGGAAGTTCCAAAATCTCTAGATGCGTTTTCTATTCGTTGTGCAGCAGATATAGAGCTTGAATAACCTCCAGGAATTTCTCCAGGATAAATCTTTTTCCTATCATCGGCAACTTGAGCGTTATGATTATTCAATACAGCTGTTATATGGGCATTTATGGTAATTGCTTTACGATTTTTCTTTTCCGTACCTGGATAATAGGTGTCATTTAAAAATGCTAATGCTCCTTCGCAGTGAACCTTTTGTTCACCAAAGAAACCATTACTTACAGTAAGAACCCGTCCGTAGAATATGGTATCGCCGTCATAGTCTACTTGAACATATGTCCGCATCTGTATGCAAGAATCAAAGTATGTGGTTCCATTTTGAATTCCGAGATCCATGCTTGTAGCATTGCCCATATCGCCCTTTGTAGTAGGCGCTAACAAACGAATCGCAGATTCACTTCCAGCTGGAATTGTTTGTACTTTAGTACGACCAGTATGAATTCCACCAGAAGAATCCTTATAGTAATAAAAATAGATGTCAATCATCCAATCACCGCCTTATTATCACTTTCGCGATATTTATACGGTTTTACTCTATACTCTATAACAACCATTGAGAAATTTTCACCTGGTTGCCAATCTTTCATATAAAAACGGCCTAAATAGTAATAATTGATGTCGTCTTCTAATGTTAATTTTAGTAGCTTGCGTCCATCTAAAAATTGAGCTATATCTTGTTTTCTAGACGCCCAGTTTCCAAATCCTCTTCCGGTACTTGGATCTTCATTAGCAACATAAAATGAGAAAGACCCACTACGATCTGTGTAAGTAGGTCTACCAATAAGATAGTCACTAAAATCTAAAGATCCATCTCTACCTGGAACATCTACGTATTTGTAAACGGGATTAGGCTGAGCAACAACAGGACGAGTGGAAGGAATTAGATGCCAATTATTCCAAGTATTCCTAACAATCGTTCCATCTTTAAATATCAAGGAATGGTACATTCTAATTCCTTCCTTTCTCGTCTAATTATGGGATCTGACTACGAACTGCATAATATCCTTGCTCTGCAAGATACTTATCCATTTCAGGTCCAATAGCAGCAACAACAGAACCCGTTTGAAATACGAATTTCATTTGTTGCATAGCTTCAGCTAATGTTCTAAGATCACTACGCATATTATCTATTCCATCTCTGACTTCCCCTATAGCTGATGTATAATCTGTTGGAATTGCCTGATTGGCATAATCATTTACGCCACTTGGATCAATAGCAAGTGTTCCGTCAGCATTCATCGTTATATAAGGGTTGTTAAGTAAAGCATTTAACTTCTCAGCATCAGTCGATATCTTAGATAAATCAAGAATTGGTGTAATCTTAGGACTGCTATCAAGAGTATCTGTTTCGGCAGCAAGAAGTGCCGAACGGCAAAGATTCAGTACAGCTTGTTTTACATCATCTTCTCCGCCAATTATTCCTTTCTTAATACCATCGGAAATACTTGTTCCGACTTTTCCAAAATCTAAAGACGGATCGACGTTTATTAATGCAGATATGCCCTCTGTCATATCTCTAAATGCAGAAAAAGCAGAAGAGTTCTTTATATCTTTTCCATCGAACACGTCGAACCAGTCATCAAACTCTTTAACCATTTGAGCTAAGGGCTCAACGGCACTATCGAATCCTACGGGTTCTCCTGCGTCATTAACATAAGAATATCCAGTATTCATTGCCTGTAGGAATTCAGCAATATAACCAGCAGCACGTACTGCACTAACCTTAAATGTGGAACCGTCATCAGAGAGGTTCTTAGATAAGAAAGATATAACTTCAGAGAAAGACAAAAGATTTCCAACTGCCGATTCAACAAGCTCCGAATTATAAGACTGACCATCTTTAGTTAAAGCATTAGAGAAGTTAGCCATGCCCTGACCGACTTTCTCAATATCTTCAGCAAGGCTTCCAATCGTTTGCACATGGCCACTAAACCATTGAGAAACGCCCTCAATAATTGGCAGACGTCTAGCAATATCACTAATCCTGTCTAAAGCATTTATTGCTTGACTAAATTTTTCAGCTTTCTCATCGTCAAAATTTACATTATTTGCAAACTTTCCTAAAGCTTCGCCAAGCTCACCAATATTATTACCGAATTCGGTTAATACATCTGTAGAAGTTATACCTGCTTCTTTAAATATAAGAACAGAGCTCAATCTTTCTTTTGTCAGCCTCGTTTTAAGATCGGCAAAGAATGTAAGAGCATCTTTCACATTTTGACTGTAACTAAAGTTCTTAGTCTTATCAGAGAATTTCTGTAAAGCGATTCCTAAAACTGCGATGTTTACTGCAAAATCTGTTAAAGCATCTGTTGTAACATTTGCACCTGTAAATGCACCAATCGGATCTAAACTCGCAACTGTAAGTTTAAGCTTCAAATTTCCCAAGAAGTCCAACAATTCTATCGCTTTGGAAGTATCGCCAAGATCTTGAGATGCGCTTGCAAATTTTGTCATGGCGGTCGCAAGTGCTGCCAAATCAATTCCAAAATCTCCAAGGACATCGTCTTTTGGTATATTAGGAAGCTCAAAACCGCCATCTGCTCCAAGGCTGGTTATCACAGAACGCATAAGCTCAACAGCTTTTTGGATATCAGGAACATCTCCTTCCTGTAATCCATCTGCTTCTGTTGCACCTGTCGCATAAATGCTCAAAGCTCCACCAAGTCCTGCAATATTGTTCTTTAAAGTATCAAGTGGCAGCTTAGATAAAGTATCAAGATTAGTCGCTTGACCAGCAAGATCTTGAATCATCTTTATACCGGACTGTATTTTTTCGACGTCTTCCGTGGCAAATGATCCGCCAAATATAGAAAGAGATCCACCTAATTCGGCGACATCATTATTGAAATTTCCAATTGAGAAGTTAGAAAATTCGTCCTTATAGGATAATATTTCTTTAATGAATTTTAAGCCTTCGTTATTCTCGGGATCGCTAAGATCAGAAGTTGAATACACGAACTGACTTACGCCGTTTCCAAGTTTGAGCATGCAGGTTTCAAAATCATTAATGCCGGAAATATAAGATCCAGCATCTTTTGTTATAAGTATGATATCCATTAGCTTTTCAAACTTACGCTTTGCTGCATCAAGTTCGCCTTCTGATACTTCGCCCATTCCTCTAGAGAAATCAGCGAACATACCACCGACTAAGGCTAATTTAGCCATCATACTTTCAAGACCGCTTCCGATCGCATTCATAACTACAGGAATCATAAGAGCTATTGCGCCCATGACTAAAATTATGCCAGCGACCAGCACTCCTATCGCTACTATTCCAGTGGCAACATTCACTTTACTTAAAATAAACAATGCCGCCGCCATTCCAACAATCAAAACTGTTAAACCAGCGGCAAATGCTAATATTGTTTTTGGATCAACATTCTTTACAGATCTTAATGCCAGTCCAAATGCGCCAAGAACGACAGCTAATGCCACCATCATAAGCATCATAGGAATGGCTTTTGTCATGTCCTTGATCTTAGTAAGCCTTGTAATTAACAGCATATACACGGTTATTACGGCCATTATAGATAAACATGCAGCTACTATCTTATCCCAACTTACATCCTTTACGACAAGGAATAATAATGAGAAAGAAGCGATAACGGCAACCAGTCCAAGCATGACAGATGCAGAGCCAAGACCCGACTTTACATCTTTTGCTGGTTTAATAAGATGGGTCATGATTATAACCATAGCAATAATGGCCGCTAATCCAGCACCCATCTTACCAAGTTGCTCCCATTCAAAATTAGCTAATGGTAAAGCGGCCTGGACAAGAGCGTATATCGCACCGGATATTGCTCCAACTCCACCTATGTCACCGATCTTCAATCCGCTTGTTGTTTTTGTAAATAAAACGATCAAACCTAATAAAACAACTAAACTAGCGCCCATCTTTCCGAGGGATTCCCAGCTATAGTTCGCCAAAGGCTTAATTGCTTCTAATAATAAGAATATTGCACCGGCAACGATAATAAGTTGGCCCATGCCTGTTCTTTTCATACTTGCGGAATCATTAGTGAAAGCGGTTAAAGTCAACATCAAAAGAACTAAACCGGCACCCATTTTTGCAAGTTGTCCCCATTCATAATTAGCTAATGGTTTCAATGCTTCTAATAGAATCCATATAGACCCAGCTAATAAAATTAACTGGAACATTCCGGCTCCCTTAATAAAGGAGACTTTCTTAGTGAAAGCAACGAGCATTGCTAATATAACAAATAAGCTTGCACCCATTTTGCCAAGCTGCCCCCATTCGAGATCAGCAAGGGACTTTAATGAGAATACAAGAATTGCTACAGCTACAGATAGCAGCACAATACTCATTACGCCCTTAACTTTTATGCCTTTCTCTTCTTGTTGGACAACTCTTGCAAATATAACAAGTATCAACAAGATTCCAGATAAAGCCGTGAGCATCTTGATAACGCCCTCTGGCTTCATCTCTGCAACAGGCTTTAACGCAAGTAATAATATTGCAACGCCTATTGAGATAGCTATAACAGCGAATCCTAAAGCGGCAAGCACGCCGATAATAGTCATTGTTTGCTTGAAATCAGCAGCTATCTTCTTTAATATCGCCATGAAGCCTAATATCACACCTAATATAACCGTAAATGCGATCATACCTTGGACTAGATTCTTTAAAGGAATTAGACCTAAAACGGCTATTGATGCCGCTATAAGGGCAATGGCTTTAGCAATCTTTAATAATTTATCTCCGAATGTTTCTGTTTCATTATCCATTTTGATGTGGAGACCATTTTTCACAGTATCAGATAAATTTGTAAAGAAGCCCTGAACCGTGCCAAGCAACCCAGATCCAGATTTAAAAAGCTTAATGAGCTTAAATAAAGCAAATAAGCCCATAAAATTCTGAATTAAGAAAAATACATTTGTGCTCTTGAATAAGCCAATTAATCCGCCAATAAATTTACCAAGAACACCAAGACCTAAAGCCTCTTTAATAAGAGTGAATAAATTAGCATTCGTCGTGCTTTCCTTGAAATCTTTAGCAAAATCATTAAACCATGTTTTCAACTTATCGAAGAAAGACCCAACAGCTCCTTTAACTGGCTTACCATCTTTATCAAGGACCTGTTTTGTATCTTTGCTCCCGAAGCTAAAGATTCCCATAACTTTAGCTTTTATTTTCTCCCAAATTTCTTTTAATTTAGCACTAATTTTACTAGATATATTAGTAAATGCTTCTTTAACTCCATCTGGAAGTTTGTCGTATAATTGTCCGAATATAGTTTTAAATCGACGTCCTAATTGCTTAATGCTACTTTTGCTAAAGCCGGATTTAAACACATTTTTTATATCGTCAATCAGCGGATCTATTACTGCTTTAATCTTAGTCCAAATATTTGAAACGAATGTTTTTATATTAGTATAGATTGACTTAATAGCCTCTTTAACTCCGCCTGGAATCTTCTTTTTGAAGTCTCCAAAAAGCGCTCCGACTTTATCAGAAAGATCTTTAATGCTCTCTTTACTGAATCCGCTGGTAAAGACTTTTTTTATCGCCTGAAAAATGCCTTTAACCTGACCTGTGAAATTCGGAGTAAAGCTAAATATACTATTTATCATTTGCTCAAAACCGGTTTTAATATGCATAGCAAATGTTTCAAAACTAATTTGACCAGTAACTAAACGCTTAAATGCATTTGTAATTCTGGTTAAAAAGTTCACAATTGGCGTCGCTATCTTAGCAACAAAATTAAAAACTTTAGCTAAAACATTAGCCAATTGCTGCCAAAGACTTATAGTTGTGCTCTGTCCAGAATTTGCTCCTGTTATTGTTAATATAAGCCTTTTAAATGCACCAGAAAATGACTTTATAGCATCTATTAAGCCGGAGTCTATAAGTATCTTTGATATGTCATCAAAGAATTTCTTTAGCCCTTCTCCACGATTTGCCGCTTTTCCGGTTTTTGTAAGCTCGTCACCAAACGACTTAAATATTTCTATAATGTCATCAATAACGGGACCTAGCATATCTGGACCGAATATCTTTAGAATGAAGCCAACGATATCTTTAAATATACTATATACTATTGCAAAAATGGAAAATACACCAGTTATCGTGTCGGTTATCATTTGGAATCGTGATTTTGTCTGTCCCTCTGGAACAGCATTAAGGAAATCTTTGATTCCTTGTATGAAACCTTTTACTTTTTCTATGGCCTTTTTAAATTCATTTCCTAAATACTGAACTCTATATGCTTCATTATCCATCCATTTTTCATTACTTAAAGAATCAAGTTTTGGATCCATGATCTTAAGTAATGTCCAGAAAGCATCGCCTATCATCTTACCGATGTCATCAATAACATCTAAAATACCATAGGCTCCCTCATACATGCCATCATATTCACCGACGAACATACTCCACAGAGAATCACGTCCGCCAATTTTTGCCCAATAGCTGAGTATACCATCTACATGCTGAGTTGTCCCGTCTTCTAGATCTTCTTCTCCGCCAACAAGCAACTTAATAAATTCAGAGAAATGGTCGCCAACTTTGTTACAAATAGTGGAAAATAATTCCATCGACTCGGAAAGATCGCCAAATATAAGTTGCCATGCTCTCATCCAGCCAGTTGATAACTGGTCACGCCAGGCATTGAACACATCAGACAATGTAGTACACTTTTGAGCAGCTGCATAAGAAGCATCAGCAAGATTTTCTATAAGGCCAATCTGCTGAGCAACCGATTTATCAAACCAGCCAACTTCTAATGTAGATGCAATGTTGTCAAGTGTTACCTCAATTTCTTTGCCATAAACTTTGTTTGTCTTATAGATAGCCTTCCCGCTCTTGTCGACTGTTTTAACAAGAGTCCCCATTTTGACAGCTGCATCAATAGCTGCCTGCTTTAATTCTGTTGTGGCGAGATTTTGAGTTTCAAGATAACTAAAGTCATCCTTGTTTAAACTAAAGTCTTCAAATTTCTTTTGAATGGCTTTTTGTTGATCTTCTGTTAAATCTACAACCGGTTTAATAACAGCATCGGGATCAAGATCATTTCGATAATAACCCTCAAGGGTCTTACCTAATGTGTTTTTATCTGCCCACTTTTTATTAAGGGTTTCAGCAAGATTCGAATATGTAACTTCTGTTTGTTTACCAAATTTCTTTGCGGTTTTAACTACTGTTTTACCATTTCTATCGGTTGAAACAACAAGGTTCCCTGTCTGAATACCAGCCTGAATAAGTTGTTCTTTGAACTCCTTTGTCGCCATGCCAGCATTTTCAATAGACTTCCAGTCGATCTTCTGTAAAGAGCCAACGCCCATGGCCTGACTTAAATTGTACATCGCTCGTGATGCTTCATTTATGCCAGCGCCAGAACGAGCTGCCCAGTTAGCTATACCCTCCATCTGCTTTTCAGCTTGTTCGAGGGGTATACCAACAGAAGTAAATTTACCTATGTTAGCAGCCATCTCCGTGAAATTATAACTTGTCTGGTCTGTATATCTATTTAATCTTTCCAAATTACTATATACATCTTCTTGTGAACGACCAGTTGCTGCCATAATTGTCTGAACATTTTTGTTCATCTGGCCATATTTATCCAGACCTTGCGTTATTTGTTCAAAACCTAAAGAATCTACAAATCTTCCTATCTTATTAGCTGTAGATTCTATTCCATATCTAATTTTGCTTAAAATATATTCACTTACGGTTCCGAGACCTGTAAACTTGTCAGTAAGTTTTTGGACGTTGTTCACTAAATTGTCGAAAGTCAAAGCTTTTGTTGCTCTTGCAAAGTCAGAAAGGCTTCTTTCACATTTATTGAAATCCAAATTTTCTTTAAATTTGGACAATGACTTATCACTCGTCTTAATGTTTCTTTCGAAATCTCTATTATCGAATTGCATTTGGATAACACGAGTGTCAACGGCATTTGGCATCTATCGAACAACCTCCTTCCAACTTTCTTCTGCAATTTGATTAAATAAAGGTCTTATTGCTGGGGATGCAAAATCATAGCCTTGGACATAGCTACCATTTTGTAATCCATGCCCATAAATTAAAAGAATAGCAATACAAATTCCATCTTCGCTATTGGAATTCGTCCAATATAATGTAACTTTGCCATCCTCTTCACTGATTCCAAAATTCCAACTTTCGGCTGTCTTTCCGCTATCGGATGGTGTCGCAGCAGATAAAGCCTCTACACCCCATTGCCCATATTTTTCCAATATATTCAAATAATTACGATGCAAAGCTCTATTGAAGAAACGTTCGGCTTTATTGAAGTTACCTTTGTGCTTTACGCTAATCATAGCCACAACGATCACTCCTTTTTAGCCTCTTGTTCCATGCTTGGCTCTTCGCATAGCATTAATCGATCTATACTGACTCATAACGTCTCTCTTACTCATCTTCTTACCAGGTTGTTCTTTTTCATTGCAAACTCTAATAAGTGTAAGTAATCTGTTTAAATGCCATTTCTGGCACTCCATTGGAATTTCCAAGCTAATCATCCAATAATATATAATTTCGCTTGTTATAACGCTATTAGATGATCCACCTTGTTTTTTCTTGAATGTCGTAGCGGTCATTGAATCTTCAAGATAGGCATTAACCTCTTTAATGTTTTGTATTGAGAGCCCTTGATATAACCGTGGATCGACATTCTGTGTCAATGTCATGCATCGAATATAATCAATGGTTTCCTCTTTCGTTTTGTTCTTCGAACTCAAAAAAGGTTTTTTCCATTTGCTCTCCCATTTTGAAATAGAAACGAGGGAATGCTCCAATTGCAGATCTCGACCTTTGATTGTGTTTATTCGGTTATCTTTTTCATCATAATATTCGAATCCTGGAACTGTTATCGAAAGCATTCCCATCGCCCCTCATATAATTAGTTCTTAGGCAGTGGCGTCAAACCGCCATTTTCCTGCATAAGATTTGCTTTCTCTTTTTCCATCTGCTCCTTAGCACCTTCTGCAACATCCTTAGGAACAATTCCAACAAGGAATTCATTGAGCTCCTGCTCATTCTGCAGAAGATTAAGGAACAGAACATCCCATGCTTCACTGACTTTAAAGTAGCTGCTTAATTTACGACCTTGCGCATCCTCTTTGACAAAGCGGCCGTCTTCTGCTTTTTCACCATAAGAAGCAAGGATCAGTGTGCTCATCAGATCAAGCAGACGATCTTCATCTTTTTCGACTCGAATCTGCTCAATTAGGTTATTTAATCCGCCAGGAATAGCACGATCTAATTCGCGGAACTCCATTTTGCTAAGATTAAAATAGTGATCTTTTGTGACCTCATTTCCATCATAATCGAGATAAGTTAAAGTCTTCTTAACCATTTTTATTGCTCCTTTCAATTTAACCGAAAAAAAATAAAGAAAAGGGACCCAAAGCACAACGCTAAGGGTCCCAGATAAATGAGATTATTTAATTACCATCGCCATGAGCGTCTTCTTCCTCTTCTTCATCGCCACTGAGGATTTCCATAATCTTCAGAGGAGAAGGCAGATAGGCATCTTCTTCAGCAGTTCCATACAGAGCTGCTTCGAGCTTTGCCATATTTTCAGGAGAAACCTTAGTGCTATCGATAACCAGACAGCTAGTGGGCTTATGACCAGGAACGTCCACAGGAGTAGAGTCGAATTCCCAGCTAAAGGTAATAGCATCGGGGCTATCGTTAATGGTTTCGTAAGCACGCTCAGAAGGAGAGCAAGTGCAGTTATAAACCAGATGCAGTTTATAGCCATAGTTAGCACCCATAGTATCATTACCCTGCTCTGTACGATAGCACAGACCAAAGGACTCACGAACCTGCTGACCAATGACGATGCCATCTACCAGAGAAGCCTCACCATTGCAAGATTCGAACTCCGGAGGATAAGTATAAGCTTCGATTGTACCACCAAAGGTTTCAGCAGCACGCATAGAAGCATACTTAATATTATCCGCCCACAGGTCGGTCTTATCAGCACCTTCGGGGCTTTCGGTAACACTGGTCAGACCATTCCACGCATAGCCTACCATCTTATCAGAAGAGGCATTCTCTTTCTTATACAGAACGCCCTTAGAAATACCATTTTCGTATTTCTTTTCACCAGACTGATCCCACTTTAAAGGATAAACAGTATTAGGCATAATGATGTACCTCCTATTGAATTAGTCAAAAATGTAAAAAACATAATGATGTAGATTGTCTGATTCGAATACGCGACCAGGTCTACATGTTTGCATACGAGCAATTGCTTCCCGAAGTGGAGAGTTCGGATCAGGATCGATCACGGTTAGCTCGTATTGATGATCAATTTTATAAGGATAATTATTTGCTGGATCAGAGGGCATTTCTGAAAGCTTATAAATAATGCATGGGTACGTTAATCTTACATTGGATGGCGGCTGATAATAGATCTTATCCTTATGACTCTTTTTTGTTGCTAAAGTATACACTTCTTGCAATTTATGATGGAGTTCTAGGCGTCGGTCCATTGTAGACACCTCCGATTGTTAATATAATTCTAGGCCGTATAGGCTCAACACTTGTTACTTTCCAAAGAGTACCTTCGAAATCAACGTACTTTATACTGTGCTTATGACTATTAATATAATCATCGGCTACAATACTAATTTGCACATTTATATGAATATCATCGATAATATCAGTCCCCGTATCAGAACGTCGGCTTAATCTTTGGACGTCTCCAAAGTATTCGCGCTCAACAATCGGGGCTTCTTTAACGATTCCTTCATTAGAGCCTCGACCCTCTTTTAAATCAGCAGCAAAACCAACAACGCCATAAAATTTACTAGCCATTATTTTGCCCTCTTAATAAAGAAAAAGAGGGATAGCCCTTAGACTACCCCTCAAATATCTTTAATTATTCGCCATCATCGTCGTCTTCTTCGGTTTCGACTTCTTCTTCGATGACAATCGCAGAATAGGGCTTAGTCAGAGCACCAGAGCAGTAAGTTTCGATCAGATACTTCTGCTGGTTGTAGTCGATGTCGAAGTCTTCGAACATATTGATGCTGCCACCCTTATCGGCACCAACATTGTAGTCATTCAGGTCAAGAATGATAACCAGCGGCTTATAGGTCTTGTCAGTGGTCTCGTCAACACGAACAGTAGAGCTTTCGCTCATCTGAGGCACAAACAGAATTTCTTTCACGCCCAGAGCGCTGGCAATTTCAGAATCATTAGCATAAATGCGCCGACCCTGACGATCCTTCAGCAGCTTCAGACCACTATACTCACGGCGGGTCATCAGAGCAACGCAGTCACCAGTACCCTGATAATCTTCCCAAGCATAAGTAACGGTGTCGACCAGAGCTTCGCCCCTAGGAGTGCCTTCGGGAACTTCCAGAGTCTTGCGGATAACATACAGCGGGTCATCCTTAAACACAGGAATGATCTTATCTTCCTTAATCTTGTCTTCAGACTCGGGGCTACGGCCATCACCAACGATAAAGGCACGAGCCAGTTCCTCGTCCAGCATCATGCGCATTTCGCTCTTCAGCCAAGCGACCTTATCGAAACCTTCGCTGATGTCAATCATGTCCTGACGATCCAGCTTCTGCTTCTTATAAACCATGTCCGGACCGACTTCACGCTTCAGAAGGGCCAGAACTTCTTCCTTCTTCTTATGGGACTTCAGGTAACCCCGCGCACGAGCCTGTGCACCAGTGATATCGGCAAAGGTCATCTTAACCTTAGCAAAGGGAGTATGATGAACACCGCGCATGATCTTGGACACCCAGGTCGTATCGCGCTTAATGAACTGAGGGGCACCATTTCCGCTAACTTCGCGGTATTCGGGCTGCAGATAATCAATCTGCTCAATTCCATATTCCTGACTATGCTGGAGAATAGCTTCTTTTAGTGTGCTTTTCATAGCATCACGCTGGATCGTTGCAAGCTGATCATGGGTCAGGGTGTCATTCTGGATTTCCGTAGCACTGTTGTCAAAAATATTTCTATTCATAGTATAATCCTCTCCTTCTTCGTATGAATGGGAAGCTTCATCATCTTCCTCATCTTCACCATCGTCATTGTCTTCTTTAGAAGCTAAAGCCTGAGCAACAAGGAACTCTGTTACCTTGCGCTGTTTTTCAGACATGCTATCGAGCACATCCTGAACCGTACGTTCTCCTGAATCTGCATGAGAAACGGGTTTCTCTTCTTCAGTTTCATTTCCTTCCTCTGCATCTTCGCCTTCGAGAGCCTGACCGACAAGATATTCAACAACCTGACGCTGTTCGTCATTCATTGAATCAAGAACATCCTGAACAGTTTCGTTAGCATCGTCTTCGGAGTCATCAGCATGCTGAATTACAGAGTTCTTTTTGTTCTTCTCTTCATCGCCTTCGTCGTTTTCATTGCCTTCGCCATCGGTTTCATCTTTGTCTTCACCCTCTGGCTCTTCTTCTACGACTTTTTCATTCTTTTTAGATTCTTTTTTTGCATTGGCCTCTTCTTCGTCTTCATCTTCTTCATCCTTTGCAGAATGCTTAAGACTCATTCCGTCGCCCATTTCAAGGCCATCTTCATCACCAGGCCAAATATAAGCCTCGGTTTCGCTTTCTTCTCCATGTTCAAGAATCGGGAACTCAATTACTGCCCCAGGATTAGCCCCAGCAAGAACAACACTAAGTTCTCTAATGGTACCATGGATGACGTCTCCACCACGCTGAGTTAACTTATTAGCAAATATGCTAAGTCCATTAATGTCACCATGACGAATACATTCCTTGACATGCCTTCCGATGTCAGTACCATTCAAACTGCAATACGCATAAACGCCTTCATTTCGATTTTCAAGTAACGCATGACCGATTACACGAGTAGGGTCCTCATGATTATGCTGATAAACCAGCGGAACCGTTCGCCCGTCATCGTCCTTAAAGGCGTCTCTTCGAATGGTTCTGCCATCGGCGCAAAGCAGATCATTTTTAGTTGCCCAGCCACCGAAGTCAAATTTGTTTTTGCTCATTCTTCTTCTGCCCTTTCTTAATTTTTAAGGTATGTCTGCTACCTTCATTTCTGCGAGCGTAGGTTCGCCGCTGTTGTCCTCATCATAGTCCTCTTCATATTGAGAATCGTCATACTCTTCACCATCTGGAGAAGGTTCCATTGGCATCTCTCCTTCATGAGGATTAATATTCGGATTGCTCAACTGATTTGCAACCTGGTCATCAACCGGAGCATAGCCAAGCTTCTGTCTAAGTTCATTACGAGTTATGACTTCGCTGATAACCAATTGGCTACCATTGGTGGCGATACTATCCATGGTTGCCAACTTGAAAATGTCGTTGAAGTACATAATCCGTTGATTCCTAGATCTAGCTGTCTTGGTTAAGAACTTTCGATTGAATTCCTCGGTTATCACAGCTACAATGGGTTCGATTGTACGGTTAATATAATTCAGCCAAGTTCGTTCGTCAGCAGTTCCCTCAAAGACTTCCTTCGTCATCCCTAACTGGCTATAAAGCATGCTCGTTAAGTACTCGATCTGGTCTAAGAGTTTGTTCTCGACACTTCGATTAAGCTGAGTTACTTTCTCCGTACCATCTGTGTAAGCAATGCCGTACCTATTTGTCATCAGCTGAGTTTCGATATCTCTACGACGTTTCTCAGCCTCCTGCCTTCTCAACTCGGTTTTGATCGTGTACGGCAGTTGAATAATCAAATCGAGTTTTCCGCTTGATGATTGTTCATCAACAGCGTCAAGAAGATTTAATTTATAAATAAGCCGTTTCAAAGTAGAAATCGGCTCATTCATAACAGCATATAAAGGGTTTTCTATGATAGCAATTGTATCTTTAGGTAAGGTTAAATTCTCATGTTGGCCGGTTCTATCGTTATATAAATCAACCTTAACATGTCTAGGAAACCATTCAACGATCTTACCAACCCTTAGACTCTCTATGTCATAACTTCCGGAATATGTTCCTTCTTTCATAGGACTCCTGCTTGTATCAACTGGAACAACAGCAACAGATCCTTCATCAAGCATACTCGCAACAAGATCCTGCTTAAATGCTCTAGCTGTCTGGTCTATATTAGATTCAACATTCAAACAATAATTCAATCCGGAATTTATGACTTCAACAAATCGGTCATCTTGGTCCAATTTCACATGCTGGATCTTAACACTCGCGACATCTATAGCAATTCGTGTATATATGCCAGCCAAGATTGATCGTTCATTGCCATAGCGAAATTTTATTCTGTCTGGACGAGAATAAAAAACAGGACCTAAGTCCTGCTTAATTATTTCTTTCTGTTCTCTTCCAAGGAATGCGTTCCAGCCATGACGGAGTCTCTGCCCAAGAGTTAAAGCATCCTGCTTCATTTCACTCAATATGCATCACCTCCGATTTGAAATATAATTTTAAGCATTTCTCTTGCTTGCTTTATCTGCTTTGCGCTTTTTTACGGAGTTATATGCCCAAGCGGTGGTATGTCCAGCAGCAGAAATACCAGAGCCAATAGAAACTCCAGTCGACACTGTCGCCAATAAGCTAGTGGGGCCTTTAACTCCATAATGGCAAAGAAAATATGGAGAATTTTTAAACGATGTTGGCACGTCATCAACTCCTATTGATTAAAATCGTTTTATTTAGTTTACATCCAACGATATAATCCACTAGAATTAATATAATTCCAAAACAATTCATCTTGTTTACTTAATGGCAGATCGTTGAAATTGGGATATTGTTTTTCTAAATCAGAGTATGCTGTGCTAATCGCTTTTTTAGAGCTCATTTTCTTTGTTCCGTATTTTTCACTGCGGGGATCAATATAGTCCGGATCATTATTTGGTGACGTTTTAGAATCATTTTGTTTATTCTTTTTATTTTCTTTTTCTTTCTGTTTTTTAACTTTTTTTTCAAGTTCTTTAACGTCATCATCAGCGCTAGTGTTATAGAACACCATCTCATTTAGCCACTCTTTACCGACTATTGTTTTTGGATCGGTTTTCATATCTTTGGCTAAAGTTTCTACAAAATTTTTCTTATAGGCATCAACAACTTCTTTTGTGTATTCTAAATTGTTAATATCCTGATTTAAATCTACTTTTTCATATTTTTTATTTATTTTCTTAAGATCCCTGTTCATATTATCAACGGATCTATTATAAAGCTCGACCTGTTTGCCGATATCTTCGATATACCGTCTACGGCCTTCTTCAGTTAGTGTTCCATCTTCATTCTGAAACCTTCGAACGCCCCAATGTTGACCTTTGATGCCATGATGGCAAAGAAAATATGGAGAATTTTTAAAAGACATTGGCATATGCGCATCACCTCATCCTAGAAAGATCAATTTTCATCCACGATGCAGTTTTCATACTGTCAATAAAACTGTCAGCTTTTGCTTTATATGCCTGATTCATTTTTCCTTTAATGACTCCAATAGCAGTCGCAACCAAAATAGCAGATGCTGTTTTTCCGAGCCATTCCGCTGCCTTACGCTTATTACTCTTGGTAAGGTTCTTGTATTGCTGTTCACGTTGAAGTCTACTATTTCTTCTATTTAATTCAGCATCACTTAAAGTACTAGCATCTTTACTTTTCCAAGTAGAGCTTTCTGGTTTTTCTTTTTTATTTGAACCTTTAACTTTTTTAACACTTGACGTTTTAATTTTATCTACTCTAGACAATATTTTATTGAGTTTAGACGAACTTTTTCCAGGACCCATTTGGCCAGGGCTACGTTTTTCTTCTAAATAATGCCGCTTTCCAGCTGCTGTTAATTCACCGTTTCTATAATAAAGTCCAGCACCCTTTTTACCAGAGCGCCCAGGTTGGCCCCAATGAATTAAATATGACGATCGATTTTCCACTAGCGTCACCCCATTAAATTATTTAAAATTTCTTTATCCGTCAATTTTGTTCCAGGATGCTCTTTTTTGTATTCGCGAATAAGTCTAAGATTTGCCTGAGATCTTACTCCAGCTGCTACTTTTTTATTTGACTTTTTAGTATCTTCCGTTGAAGTCTTATTTTTATCTTTAGCGGCTTTTATAGTTTTCTTCCAATCAGGTTTTAATTCGGCACAGACAATACCTGCATTTTCCCATTTGACTTCCTTGTCGTCTAATCTAATAGCCTGAGTAGCACTAGGCTGGAAAAATGATAGTTCCTCATCAGTTAGTTTTCTTTTAGTATTGCATTGAGCATCATATATCTCCATTTTTCCATCTTGAATCTCAAAAGCCATAGCATGCCCACCGAAAATAGAAGAAACCGTTATCATTCCTCTAGATCCTTCTGGGTATTTAGATTCGCATTTGCGATATACTTCAGACCAGTTTTTTCCTCCAATGTTATCTAGCTTTTTGCCAGCGCCTTCATAAAGATCCTGGACGAGTTTATCGCCATACATCCCTGTTTCACATAATTTCGCTGTTACATCATATCCTCTACGACGTAAGTCATATGTCAAACTGCATAAAGCACAGTTACTAGAATTTCCTTTAACAGCCAAATCAAATTTAGGATTAACGGCAGCCATATCAGATTCTCTAGTATGATCTCCTTTTATCTTCTTAGGAGGTTCATCTGCCGTAAACTGTTGTTTACTAGTAATATCTGAAAGATAGTCTTCAGAAATTTGATCGTTTTGCTCTTTATACTTTTTATGATTCTTATTTTTTCTAATTGGAGCATATATTTTGCATCCGATTATAAATGCAGCTATAGCTGTTGCTTCTGCAGCATAAGCAACAATTACTGGATCGACCGCCCCTACTTTATTTTTATCAGTGCCTTGACTAGCTACAACTTCTTTGTGTGTTTTAGCATCTAAAGGGTAAGGCGGGCCATTTTTCTTTCCCCAGGATTGTCCAGGAATACCATAATGCATCAAATATTCAGTAGTTCTTTTTACATTATAGTAATTTGACGTAACAGAAATACTATGTTCTATTTTTTGATCTTCAGGATGAATTTTATATGGGTTTTTAAGGAGCTTCATCAATTCCTTATCTTTAAGAACTACTCCTAACGGTATTGAACCGGATGCACCGCCATCTTTAGGATCAAACAATCTGAATTCAATATTGGCTTCTGATCTGTCTACTCCTCTGGGGGCTAAACTAAATAGGTACATATCTTTATAGGGGATATAATAAATTGGATACATATCCGGATAAATTTCTTTAACTTTAGATATGCTCTCCTTAAGACTCAAAGCCATATATTATACCTCCTATAATTATCTATTTCGCATAAAATCAGCAAAGGCACTGCTTCCTGAGGAACTACCGGGGTGCCAATCATATCCGCCATAATATTTAGCATTCTTAATTTTCGATAAAACAGTCCTTGCTTTATTAGCAATCATCTTATCAGCACCTGTTGATTTAGCAATGTTAACAATAGCAATAGCAGCAATAGACGTCGTTCCGACTCCAAGAAGTAGATTTTTTATGCCGCGACCAACGCGCTTTACTTTTTCTTTTGTGTCTTGTGTTTTTCTTTCCCTATTTGCTGCTTTCTGATGCTTTTCCATATCCTGCTTAGACAACTCTTGCTCAAATGCTTTCTTATAATCAGGATCCTTCATTTTTTCACTTATAAGATTTTTAATCTTCTTGCGTCTTGTCCCGGCTCCATCGCCATAATACGCTTTAGCGCGTGCATATTCAGAAGCATCTTTTGAAGCTTCATGCTTAATCTTTTTATAGTTTTTGCTTCCATCAGCATTTATAAAATGAGATGTTTTAGTGTTATTTGTTGTTTGACTTTGTGAACCTTCATTCTGGGATGGTTCGTGTCCATACTTTTCCATATAATAATGGCGATAGCCTTCTTCGGTAAGCTGACCATTTTTATACCAACGACCAGCTCCAACTTTGCCAGAACGACCAGGCACTCCATAATGGATTAAATATGAAGATTTATTATACATGTATCTCACCTCTTAAAAGTATTATTTAATCCCATACTTTTTCAACAAGTCGGAATTAGATCTGTCAAATCTGCTTGTCGCTTTTCCCAATTGCCTGGCCTGCTTTTCTTGCAATTGCTTTATCTTCTCTAAATTACGTTGGGCTTTTGCTATCTTATCATCAGTTCTGGCCATTTTATGCTCATTAGCAAGAACTTTCTTAGCTGCTCTAGAATTTCTCTTTATAGAGCTAATATACTTATGCTGTTTCCTTCTGCTACTTAAGTCTATGTCTTTGCCAGCCGATTTAAGTATCATTGACTTCTTCAGTTGGCCACGCTTATGAATACCATAAGCAGCAACGGCAGCTAAAGTAACTGCGCCAGCAGCGATCATAATTTTCTTAGCTTTTTCTTTTCTTGCTTTTTCCTGAGCTTTTGTCTCTTTTTTAGATTTTGTTTTAGTTACATTAGACGATGCGATCCTTTGCTTTATGGCGTTGCCAACAGCTCGAATGGCATCGGCGCCTCGATTGAAATCAGATTGCCTATACTGCTCTTCGCGTTGACGCTGTCCTTCTGGGGTCAATGAACCATCTTCATTTTGAAAACGACGAATACCCCAGTGCTGGCCTTTTATACCAAAGTGAATTAAATAATCATTATCCTCGTACAACATAAAAGGCCTCCTGATATGTCAAATTCTGCCAATGGCGTGTATATTTCTAGCTGCCAACTTACGAGATTTCTCTATAGTATGCTTTGATAACGGCTTTAATTTTCCAGTTATCTTACTTTTAGTAAATCCTTTTTCTATGCCAATCGGACCAAGTCGCTTTTCGATAATATCAGCCATATTTTGAGATGCTAATTTATTGTTTTTAATATATCTACTTGCATCTTTTCTGGTCATATGAAGTGCTTTTCTAGCAGAACGTCGACCTCTTATTTTGGCCATTTCTTTAACTCGTTTTACCGCAAGATTCTCTTGCTCTTTTGCTGTCAAAAATCTCGTATCTTTTGGGGTATATTCAGCATGCACCTTATTTTTTGCAATTTCCATTAAGTTAGCTGTTGCTTTTTCTCTGCGATGAAGCGCATATGCTCCAGCAGCCGCTAAAGTGACTGCACCAGCTGCAATCAAAATTTTCTTAGCTCTATCTTTTCTTGCCTTTTCCTGAGCTGGTGTCCCTTTTTTAGGTTTGGATTTAGTTATATTAGATGGCGTAATTTGACGTCTCTGAGAATTTCCAACAGAGCGTATTGCATCTGTTCCGCGTTTAAAATCGTGACTTCTATATTGGTCATAATATTCAGCACGTTGACGCTGTCCTTCTGGCGTTAACGAACCATCTTCATTTTGAAAACGACGAATACCCCAGTGCTGGCCTTTGATGCCATAATGAACTAAATAATCGTTATCTTCGTATAGCATAAAAGGCCTCCTATGAATTATAAGTCTTTAATTATTTCATCATTGGAATTGACAATATACTCTAAACGATGCTCTATATAATGGTTTTTTTCGTTTTCTACGATCATATGGTCAATGATTATCAAAAAATCTTCGTACTCTAATTTTCTCTGTGAAATTTCAATAATAGAAAACTTATCAGAATCCATATACTCATCTAAAGCGAATCCTCGACTTCTTATCATTATACTTTTATCAAAATTTGCTATTCCATATTTGATATCAAGTCCGGATTCAATAGTTTCATAATCTCCTGTTTGAATAGTTCCGCTTTCAGAGTATACTATTCGAATTCCATTTAGTTTATTGTTCGTAAAAATGTAGACTAGTGCGCTTTTAGGTATTCCAGAAAGGGCAATATTTTTAGCAAAGATATAATAAGAGGACTTAGTGAATAATCCTTCAACTTCTTTGTTAAACACCTCATCTATAGAATCTCCAAAGTGAATCCCGTTTCTATATTCAAATATAGTAGGTGCTTCCGAATATGAAACGCTAGGAATAATTAATAAAATTGCTAATAATATTAGTAAAAATTTCCTCATTGCATACTTCCTCCTAAATATACAAATTACTCGAATGCATCTGTATTTAATTTATAAGCAACGTATGCATCAATTAATGCCGCAACAGAGTCGATCTTTTGATCGGACCGCTTTTTCTGCAGCTTTCTGTTGCCATTTGTGTCTTCAAGTGTAACAGCATTTCCCATTGTGAACATCATGATTTGCTGATCGAATATAAGCATTCTTTCTGCACAAATCTTTTTAATTTCGCCAATCGGAACACTCTCGGTTTTTGCACCTTGGATTACTTTCTCAACACCAAATTCGCCATTTTCGCGAATCCATCTTTCAACGAAAGCTCTCGCGTTATATGGGTCGAATCCAAAGCAACGAATATCGTATTGGCAATCTGAAATATATCGATCGAGATCATCATATACGTCCATCATTTCTAGAACTGTGCCTTCCATGATGATAAGACTACCTTCATTTATGAAATCATCATACTTTATTCTTAATGCAGCCGAGAGCTTACTTAATGTGAATGAAGTAATATAACATCTGGTTTTCACACCATATTGCCCACGTCCTAATGGGAATAAGAAAGTAAATGCACAGAAGTCATCGCCCTGTGACAAGTCTGCACCCATAGCGCATGGCATATTCCAGAAATCTCTTCTTCTATGTGGTATAGTTTCTTCATACTTAAAGAAGAACGTATAACCTTCAGACGGAATATTAAATCTCTTAGCGAGCATGTCATTCTTATAAGCAGGTGCATTCTCCGCTTTCTCAATATCTAACAAATATGTTTCGAATGTGACTGTTTTACCTAGATTAGGATTAGCTTTAAGCCACACCATAGGATCGGTCTTTCCAAGTTCGACTTCTTTAATATCATCAAGCTTGTAATACCAAATCGAAACATGCGGATTAATGTACTCGCCTCTTAAAATGCTCTCGAGCTCCATCTTAATTGTATCACCAGGGCCATTACGAACCGTACCTTCGGAACTAGCAGCAACGATAAGATAGTCATCGTTCTTAGAAGCACCTTGCTCAAGAGAGCCGATAACATCCTCACGAATAACACCAGAAAGCCACTCGTCGACTGTTGCAATTTTACAACGAAGACCCTCAAGTTTATCGATAGACATTGGCCGGATTTCGAGAATAGAGTTTGTAAGAAAATTTTCAATACCTTTCTTTGTAGAAGCTATCTTCTGCCTATCCGCTTTACTACCAGTTGTATTTTGAAGTGATCCGTCAGTCATAAACTTAAGCAACGGACCTCTAGCTCGAGCTATGGCTGTTCTTAATGGCGACATAACTTCATTAGCCTGCTTCATAGTAGGAGCAGTTGTAATTTGTTGCGTCGTAGAAGTGTCAACAATTAAGAAATATGCCTGAATAAAGGCCATATACATAGACTTAGCAGCAGCTCTAGGAATAACCAAAAACTGCTTATTAATGAGCCTCTTTTTTACTCTTCTTGTTTCATAATGTATGGACTTTCCATCGGGACTTGTTACGGCCACACTTCTTGTTACAAAGTAGTACCAACCAAATACCTGCTCAGCCCATAATTTAAAAGTATCCAAAAGAAAAAGATCTGACCCATCAGTTAAGGTCAGCTCATTTTCGCAAAAAGCAATAAAACCATTTATTGCATCTTCGTCGTAATAATATTGAGGATCCCTTATGAGGGCGTCTATCCTCGTCATTTCCATCGAGATCTCACGGCACACCGGAATCTCTCCACGTAGTACCTGGTCCCGGAATTTTCCATAATAATATGGAGTTGCCGTGTTTGACAGCATTCTATTGCCCTCCTTTCAAAGCAAATGGAATGCATAGGATTTAGTCCCATTTAATATGATCGACTAGCTCTTGAAGAGTTTCGCCTGGTTTTTGTTCTTTATCATTAAAGTCTCCAAATGACAAACTGGAATATTTTTTATTATTTCCAAATTCTCCAGTTTTATGTGCTTTTTTAATTTCTTTCTTTATAGCATCTACACTATCGTATTCTTTGACGCCAGCTCTATCAGCCCAGGCATTTTCCACCCAGTATGTTTTATTATTCTTAATAAAATATACTAAACTGTGCGTCATTCCACCTTTATCGCCAAGATGTTCCATGACAAAAAGAGCTTTTGGATCGAGGCCTAATTTTCTAAGCTCTCTAAGTTCATACATGACTTGATCGTGGCACGATCCTTTTCTTTGTTTACTAACAGCATCTGGAGACATTAATGTTGTAAATTCTTTGTATTTAAAATCTTTCATAGATTGGGCAACTTTATCCGCTTTTATTTGTTGCTCATCTACCCAGTCATCTTTATCTTTTCTATTTATGCTAAATACTTTAACATCTTTACTTTGATCAATTAATCTAGATACGTTTTTACGTGTGGCACTAGCCCCGTCTTCAATTACAACTGCCAATCCGACAGTGGCTGCTTTTGTCATCGCTTCGTCTTTTTTAGCTAGCCATTCTTTTGACCCAGGCTCATGATCAGTATCATTTATAGGATGGGTTTTCCATTTTTTATTTGCCGAATATCTAACACTTGTTCCTGGGCCATATACTTCAACTCGTTCGTATTTCTTTGAATTCAAATAATCTTGAACTTGTCTATCAATCCCAGGAGCATCTCCAACTACAAATTTGCTTCCGCTTTCTATAGCTTCATCGATCTCATCGCGAATTTCTTTCGGAAGCTCTTTTCTATAATACTCTGATTCTTTATCCTGTGTCTTTGATGATCCAGAAATAAAAACAACATCATTTTTAGAGTATCTGTGTTTCCCTTCTTGCGTAAGCGTTCCGTCTTCGTTTTGAAATCGACGAACACCCCAACGCTGGCCTTTAATGCCATAATGGACTAAATATAAGTTGTCTTCGTATAGCATAAAGGCCTCCTAAAATTAACATTCCGTATGCGGGTTGTTGTCGTAATTTACAAATGAGAACTTTTTAACAGACTCGGCCTGCATGACTATACGCTGTTCATACTCCGTGCATCGATCTTTCATAGCTTCCATCACATAGGAATTTCCAGGAGGATCGAATATCATCTTAACTTTCATATATACGTATTCCTGAACAGCATTTAACATAACCTCATTTGAGGAAAGAAAATCAGACCATGTTTTGGAATTATCTCTAATTGAGAAACCTTCTTCGGGACCGACGCCAAGTTGAGTCAACGTCATGAAAGCCGAGTTGATTAAAATTATGATGTCCATATCAAATGGCGTATAGTCATCCTTAATGCCGAGTAATTTCTTTATCGTTGCAAGAATGCTTTCACTCATTCATATCGGTCCTTTCTTAATAATTTAGTTTTTCCATGGACAAGTATCGTTAGGAACTCTAACTATTGGTTCAATTGCCAATAAACTGGAGTCTCCATAATGTATCGCATTATGCGTTCTATGACTTACGCATATTAGGTACTCTGGATTGAATATATCATCTGATACATCTTCTATGTCTTTTTGTGTTAGTGGATTCATATGATGAATGATGATCTTACTTTTAATATCGTATCCAGCAACACCAAGATCACATCCATTATCTCTTATGATTATCTCGTTTCGAATTTTTCTCCAACGATCAGAAGTGTATAGCAACTGATTTAAATATCGATCGAATCCGAAAGTAGATTCGCCAACGATTCCTGCTAATCGTAAGTACTCATATCGATCCATAAAAGTTTCTAATCTTTTGAGTTCTGAATATCTTCTTTGTGGTCCCATTATTCATTACTCCTATTTATTGATCCTTGGTAAATCTGCATAGCCTCAATAGCATTTCTATACATCTCTTCAGACTTTGCTGCAGATTTGACTGCGTCAGCTTTTGCTTCCAGCAGCAGATTCTCCTTTCGAAGCTTTTCCTTTTCTAATTGATTCTTAGTTGTTGCCAACTTCAAATAATGAAGAACAACCTGATTTGAAGGATGCTCTTTCATAAGTTCTCGTTCAGCGGCATCTATAGCCAAACTAATAAGTTGGTTTTCTCTTGCTTCAGGATCAACTGCTGGGGCAACTCTGCGCTTAATTGTGCCGTCTGATATCTTTTTACTGGCAGCCATGCGCTTTTAACCTCCATTCAGTTTATCTCCTTAACATTCTTTAACATGCAGGATACTTTCGCTAGTTTGAGTGGCACTTTTAGCATACTTTTGAAGCAGGCATCGAATACTGAAAGGAGCTCTTGCAGGACCAGAACAAGAACAAAAAAAGCACCCGATACCTGTTTCAAAAGTATGCATCGCATAAGTTACTAAAAAATATAATCCAAGTTTCGCATAAAAATATAATTAGCGTTTTTCAAAAATTCCCTCCGGAGAAAATTCAAAG
>Ga0247609_10000174_pt1 | contig 93092 bp, 99 predicted proteins | sample 172DNAGHGlowgp2_FD_193487 | JGI IMG/M metagenome (GOLD analysis project Ga0247609, IMG submission 193487) | Sheep rumen microbial communities from Palmerston North, Manawatu-Wanganui, New Zealand - 1728 DNA GHGlow gp2 | ecosystem: Host-associated > Mammals > Digestive system > Stomach > Rumen ...
CGATGTCGGCTCGTCACATCCTGGGGCTGGAGAAGGTCCCAAGGGTTCGGCTGTTCGCCGATTAAAGTGGCACGCGAGCTGGGTTCAGAACGTCGTGAGACAGTTCGGTCCCTATCTGTCGTGGGCGCAGGATATTTGAGCGGAACTGACTCTAGTACGAGAGGACCGAGTTGGACGCACCTCTGGTGTACCGGTTGTGCCGCCAGGCGCATCGCCGGGTAACTATGTGCGGGCAGGATAAGCGCTGAAAGCATCTAAGCGCGAAGCCGTCCGCGAGATGAGATATCCCTCGAGGGCCGTCGAAGACGACGACGTTGATAGGCCGCAGGTGCAAAGCCGGCGACGGCAAAGCCGAGCGGTACTAATTGCCCGAATGATTTCCTTCTGTGCTGCATCCTACTGGTTGCCGTTTGTTTTCCGTCCCCTTGGTCGATGAAAGGAACAAAAGACTTGGGTGGCTATAGCTCCGGGGTTCCACCTCTTCCCATACCGAACAGAGAAGTTAAGCCCGGAAGCGCCGATGGTACTGGGCCAAAACCGGGAGAGTAGGTGCCGCCCCTTTTTTAGGAGGGTCCGTCAGGGAAACTGGCGGACCCTTTTTTTTATGCCCGCTCGGAAGGCTCCGCAATCCGCAATCCACAATGCACAACCCATAACTCATAACAAAAATTATGTGTTACACATTAAAATAATTGCAGTTGGTAAAACTCTAAATTCTCGTATCTTTGTGATGAAATATCTGAAAAATGAACGCTCCAAAGATTATTGCGGAAATAGGATATAACCACAAAGGTGATATGGACATCGCACGGAAAATGATTTACACCGCGGCGACGTATTGCAATGTTGATGGCGTGAAGTTTCAAAAACGAAATGTAAAAGAACTTCTTTCAGAGGACGAATACAACGCTCCGCATCCTGAACCATATAATTCTTACGGAAAAACTTACGGAGAACATCGAGAATTTTTGGAATTAGATGCAGACCAACATCGACAATTGATGGCGTGGTGCAACGAATATGGTGTGGAATATTCAACTTCGGTATGGGATGTGACTTCGGCACAAGAAATTTGTGCGTTGCATCCCAAGCTAATAAAAGTTCCTTCTGCGTGCAATCTCAACAAGGCTTTGCTTGAATTTTTGTGCGATAACTTTGACGGAGAAATCCACTTGTCGCTTGGTATGACAAACAAAGACGAAGAAGAACGCATCCTTCAGTTTTTTGAATCAAAAAAACGCAATAAAGACTTGGTGATATATGCCTGTACATCGGGTTATCCGGTCCCATTCAACGATGTGTGTCTGTTGGAATTGACGCGTTTCCGAAAGGAATATTCCGAGCGTGTGAAATCCATTGGATTTTCTGGTCATCATCTCGGCATTGCTGTTGATTCTGCTGCGGTTGCTCTTGGCGCGGAATGGATTGAACGCCATTTTACGTTGGATAGAACATGGAAAGGCACCGACCACGCTGCTTCGCTGGAACCTGACGGACTGCGGAAACTTGCCCGTGATTGTCGGGCAGTCGCTACTGCGTTGTCATACAAGCAGAAAGATATTCTCGATATTGAATTAGTTCAACGTGATAAATTGAAAAAGAATCAAATAAAATGGTAATAGCATTTATCCCTGTCCGTGGAGGAAGCAAGTCGATTCCTTTGAAAAACATAAAACCGTTTTGCGGTAAACCGCTTGTGTGTTGGAACATTGAGGCGTTGGAACGGTGCGATGCTGTTGATCAAATAATTGTTGCAACCGATTCTGATGCGATAGCCGATGTGGTTGCTACGCGGCATTACGCGAAGACGAACATTTACCGCCGTTCCGCCGAAAACGCCAGCGACACCGCCAGTACCGAAAGCGTGATACTGGAATATATTTCTTACGCTCATCTGTCTGAAAATGATACGTTTATGCTGGTTCAGGCAACTTCGCCGCTTACGCAAACCCTTCATTTTTCGGAAGCTCTGAACATGTACGGTGAAGGACAGTTTGACTCAATCCTGACGTGTGTTCGCAATTACAGGTTCTTTTGGAATGCCGATGGAACATCAATGAATTATGATTATCGAAATCGCCCTCGCCGCCAGAATTTCGAAGGAATGTTGATGGAAAATGGAGCGTTCTACATCAATTCAGTGAAAAACATTCTTGCGTCGAAGAACCGTTTGTCGGGAAAAATTGGCATTTATGAAATGCCGGAATATACCGCCACAGAAATTGACGAACCTGACGATTGGTTTATTCTTGAAAAATTGATGTATAAGTATGTGTTGCGGATGCAAAGCGACACATCTGCTATCAAATTGTTTATGACCGATGTTGACGGCACGCTGACCGATGCTGGCATGTATTATAGCGAAAACGGCGATGAATTAAAGAAATTCAACACCCGCGACGGTATGGGCTTGCAGTTGTTGCAGAGAAAGGGCGTGAAAGTGGGAATTGTCACCAGCGAGAACACGAAAATGGTGGAACGACGTGCCGCAAAGTTGAAGGTTGACTTTTTAAGCCAAGGGAAACGTGATGGTGGAAAATTGGCTGCGGTACAGGAAATATGCAACCAAATGGGCATCACGTTGCAAAACGTTGCGTATATCGGCGACGATGTGAACTGCAAAGATTTGCTTATGTCGGTTGGATTTGCGGCTTGCCCAGCCGATGCTATGGACGAAATCAAAGCTATTCCACATATACAAATTCTTACGAAAAAAGGTGGAGAAGGCTGTGTCCGCGAATGGATAGAGCAAATAATGAAAAACTTATAGTTTGTGATTTAGCCCGTTAATTTTCCAACACGAAAATTCCATTTGGTCGGCAGGAACCGTTTGGTTGCGTTACACCTTTCCATTGTGTGCCGTCTTCGAATGTGGCAGTGATTTTCCACATATATTTTCCACGGGGAAGCGATGCACCACGGAATTTTCCGTCCCAACCGCTTGCTGGCTTGCCATCGGAAAGCTCGGTTGATTCCCATATTTTTTCGTTACGGGCGTTATAGATTTCCATACGATAGCTTTGCAAATTCGCATTCGTGAGTGGCATAAAATAGTTGCCGTTAGCAGGATTGAATTTCGACGGAACAGCAAGGAAATTCTTGTTGAAGTCGATTTCCTTTTGGATTTTGCTCACACAACCATTTTTGTCGGTCACCATAAGCGATGCGAATGAACTTCCCGTACCTGACGCTTCGTGTGTCACAACAGGCTCGTTGTATTCCACGCCTTCAATAGACCACTCGTAGCTGTAGCCTTTCCGTTGCGTTTCGGTGAACGCAAATTCATATTGATTTTCGCCAAGTGGATAATACTCAAAGTCGATTTTTGGCTGTGGATAAATCACGATGCCAACTGTTGCGTATGATTTACAGCCAGTTACGTTGTTGATTTTTGTAACGGAAAGCGTGTCTTTTCCGCTCTTTGTCCAATCTACGTTGATGTATTTGTTACCAATCAAATCAATTGCATTTTGTTGCGCCTCCCACAAGTATGAAATTTCCTTGTTGATGGTTTCGTCAACATAATACAATTGTTTTTCCATTCCTTGGCAAACTTTTGTCTTTCCTTTGATGTTAGGCACGGCCACGCCTTCCACGTCCACATTGTAGTTGAGCGTGTTTTTCTCATCATTGATTTTTACCACCACGCTCAATGTCTGCTGACCAGCTTCTTGCCAAATCAGTGAAATATTGTGTCCTGCGGCGGAATTTTTCTTTGCCGATTTTGGCAAAATCCAGTTTACTTCGGCGTGCTCGTTCAAGCCTTCCACGCCATAAACCGATGGAATATCCTTGCAAATTGAGTTTCTACCCGTTATTTTTACAAACGACCAGTCAACAAGGCGTTCCGAATCATTTTTCTTTCTATTTTTTGGATTGTCGGCGGTTTCGCTGAAACTGTTCGCATTCACGGCAACCACAGTCATTGCGTTTGTGCTGTTGTTTTCAGCGGATTGTGCCGAACGTTCTGTTGATGTGGACGAAAGAACATCGTTCGTGTTTTCCACAGAATTGTCAGCCAATGAAATGTTGTTTTCCGTGCGTTCAGTGATTTGCTCGGTGGTTTCGGCAAGCTGTGCGTCGGAAACGGATGTGGATTCAGAATCTTTTTGGAAGAAATTGAATGCCGTGAAGCTCAGGATTGCTGTTACGAGAGTAGCATAATATACGTTGAATGTGTTGAACTTGAACGTGAGGAACGAGCGCCAAGCGAGCGTGGATGCAATTTTCTGCCAAACCGAAGCGGCAGGTTCCACAGCGGCGTTTTTGAACGCAGTTTGGTACAACCCCTCAATGTCCCGTTTGTTGATGTTGGACTCCAGCTTAGCCCAAATGTCATCGGCTGGAGCTACCTCGGCGTTCTCGAAACGGTCTCGGAATAATTGTTCTATGTCGTTCTCGTTATTCAACATTGGAGTTCTTTTCTTTTGCTAAATCCTCTAACTTTACTTGAATCATTTTTTTCGCCCGATGATATTGGGTCTTTACTGTTGAAACTTCAATGTTAAGCATATCCGAAATTTCTTTGTGTTTGTACCCTTCAATTGCGAACATATTGAACACTATTCTGTATGTGTCTGGAAGTGTTTGTATTACGTTCATCAATTCCTCGCTTGAAAACTCTGAGTCTGAAAATTCAAAATCCTTTACTTCTGTTTCGTTTATTTCTTCTATATTTTTTTGTTCGTTATACTTTTTGTTTTTGTAATAATGTGTTATCGCAGTGTTTGTCATCACTCTTCTAATCCATCCTTCAAACGAATGTTCTCGGGAAAACTGGTCTATTTTAGTGAAGACTTTTAGAAATCCGTCCTGCAAGATGTCGGATGCATCGTCCCTATCTTTCGCGTAACGCAAACAAACCGCAAACATCCGCGATGCATACTTGTCATATAGGGCTTTCTGCATTTTCCTATCATTGCGCAAACATCCTTCTATAATTTCATCTTCGGTAAACATTATTCCTAATTCAATTACAAGACTTGACGAAAATTAAAATGGTTACAACCTTTTGTAAAAAAGATTTTCAAAGATAGAAAAATTTCCGTAAAAATAATAGCTCTTGAATAAATGTACAATGCACAATTCACAATGTACAATTGAAATGGGTCTCGTCGGATTATGTTTCAGTTTTGTTATTTCTGCTAAATTTTGGTATCTTTGGCAAATTAATTTATTGAAAATGAAACTACATTCTATACGTGCAGCTGTGTTGTTCCTTGTGTGTGCCGTTTGTTTCGGTTGCCAAAAAAAGGAACAGTTATACTATACAACGCTTGGTACTACTCCTGAAAAAATTGACATTACTGATATTTCGCGCATCAACGATTCCACGTTTTATGTGATTGGTATTGACAAGGAAGATCATACCTATGTGTATTTGTGCCGTTCGAAAAATCAAAATTCATGGTCGTTTTCAAAACGTTACAAATCGCTTGACAGATATAGATGCATCGTGTTCGATGACAAAGGAACCACGTGGTGGTGCGGCGACAAAATGTTTTTGAGCAAAAGTTTCGACACATTGAAAACAAGCCAACGCCATTCAAAATTCACATATTGGAACGAGTGGCCGTCGGAGAAGACAAACTTACGGGAATTGTACGTGAAAGATGGTCGCCCATATTATATGATTGGTACCGACGATTTGTTGTCGGGAAGTTTCTATACGTATGCCAATAGCGACACTGTATATTCCAGTGCTAAAAAGCATTTTGGTCTGAACGATATGGTTGTGTGCGGCGATGATGTGTATGTCGCTGGTTATGGCTCAATCTTTCGGGTGTCGGGCGGTGCAGAAACGCTCGAAGATATTGGTGGAGAGAATTTTACGCATATCTGCGTGGGCGGTTCGTATTTGTTTGCCTGCACATATTCGGGAAAAATTTTCCGCTCGGAAATTGGTAGCAATAATTGGGAAAAAATTACTTCGTTGGGAAAAAATCTGTTGTTTATAGAAGCAAATTCAAAAGGCGATGTGGTTGCCGCTGGCGGTTCCCGCGAAATACTTGTCTCCACCAACTATGGAACCGATTGGTATGAGGAAAAGTATTCCGACGGCAATAAAATTTCGTGTATGAAACAATATGGCGACGATTTTTATATCGGAACGGAAAAGGGCATAGTGGTGAAAATCACCCACAATCAATTACAGATTAACGCAAAATAAATGAACTTACTGAAGACATTGATTGCCTCGGCAAGTCTTGTCATGGCGGGTTTTGTGGGCTTTGCACAAACACTTGTCATCAACGAGGTTGTTGCGAAAAATGCCGAGTCGTACGTAAATAAAAATGAGAAAACCCCCGATTGGATCGAACTGAAAAATGTTTCGTCGGCGGCTATTGATTTGTCGGAATACAGCTTGGCGACAACTAAAACTCTAAATTCTCCTATACCTCTGCCAGCCAAAACATTGCAGTCGAATGGATATTTCCTTTATGAGGCGACATCCAATACTAATAATGTAATGCAATGGGCAACCGTGGTTGATTATGGGACGGAATTCTCGTATATCGTGCCGCAGGAAAATATGTCTGGCTGGATTTCGTCCTCGTTCAACGATTCTGGTTGGCAAAAAGGCAAATCGCCAATTGGATATGGAGAACCTGATATTGTTACAAATACCGACAAAGTCATCTCGGTGTTCCTTAGGAAACATTTTTCGGCATCGCACATCGATGAGATTTCGCAGTTGTTTCTGCACATGGACTGTGATGATGGTTTTATAGCATATTTGAACGGTGTGGAAGTAGCTCGTTCGAATATGAATTCCGCAAATTTCGATGCGTTTGCCACAACATACGCCGATGGCGTAATCAGGTTCGGCGAGATTCCTCCAGCTTACGACATCACAAATGCAATCAAGTATCTAAATGACGGCGATAATGTGCTTTGCATACAATTCCACAATTGCAGTGAATCATCAAGCGATTTGATAGCAATCCCGTTGCTTACAATTGGTTATTCATCGTATGTTGCCGATGTCCCTGCAGTTTCTTCCTATTTGAGTCTGCCGAGTGGAAAATCGTTTTCGTTGGACGCTTCGTCGGAAACGGTGTATTTGTTGAAAGGCACAAAAATCATCGACAGCATCGCGTGGAAAAATCTGCCCGTTGATGTGTCGATTGGACGGGCTCGAAACGACATTTCCGAAATATGCTATTTTGAGAAAACCACGCCAGGAACTGCTAACAATGCGGAATCATTTACTGCCAAGACTTTGGATAAACCAAAATTTGAAATTCCCGCTGGCGTGTATCAAAAGAAATTTATGCTCCACGTGTATTCGTCCGACATAAAAGCGGAACTTCACTATACCACCGACGGCTCCATTCCAACAAAGGAATCACCTCGATTGGCCGAGGCAATTGAAATTCGAAAAAATACAAACTTGCGTGTCCGTGCGTTTAGAGTTGGCTATCTGCCCAGCGAGGTCGCAACGGCTTCGTATATATTTTCTGTAAAAAGGAAATTGCCAATAGCGTCAATTACTGTTGTTCACGAAGATTTTTGGGACTACAACACAGGCATTTATGCCACGGGTCCAAATGCAAGCAAGGATGAACCATACTTTGGCGCGAACTTTTGGCAAGATTGGGAAAAACCTGTCCATCTTGATTATTTCGACGAAAGCGGTGCGTGTGTGGTTTCTCAGGATTTGGGCTGCAAGATTGGCGGCAACTGGAGCCGCGCCCATCCTCAAAAAACGCTGAAATTGTATGCCCGTGATAAATATGGTAAAAGCGAGATTGAATACCAGTTTTTCAAAGACAAACCAATCTCGTCGTTCCATATGATTATGCTCCGTAATAGTGGTAACGACTTCAATAACACGCAAATGCGAGATGGAATGATTTCCGAACTTGCCAAAAATATGGACATTGACAGGGAGGCCTATCAGCCTGCGATTGTCTATATAAACGGCGAATATTATGGAATACAGAACGTCCGCGAAAAGCAAAACAAGCACTATGTGGCCGAAAACTATGGCTACGATAAGTCTGACATTGATGTGATGAAAAATGGCTATGAACTTACCGACGGTTTTGCCGATGATTATTGGGAAATGCGTGATTTTATAGAAAATAATGATATGTCGCTGTCGGCTAATTATGAAAAAGCCAAGAAACTTCTCGACATTCCAAGCTACATTGATTATTATATACTTGAAACATACATAGTTAACGGAGATTGGCCTGGAAACAATTATGCTTGTTGGCATTCTCGTTCGGATGATACGCCGTGGCGGTATTTGTTGTTTGATTGTGATTTCGGTTTCGGAATATGGGATCTTGAGCAAAAATTGATTGGATTTTGGAACGAAGAAGAAAAAAGAATTCAAACAATGTTTGAATGGTGTTTGTCCGACAACTCATCAAATTATGCCCACGATACTGAAACAACGGCAATGTTGCGTAGTCTGATGAAAAATTCGGAATTTCGCCGCGATTATATGAATGTTACTGCTGACAGGCTGAATACTACATTCTCTCCTGCAAATGTGACCAAGGTAATTGATTCCGTGTATGCGCTGATTTCGAGCGAAATGCCCAAACATATTGAACGATGGGGTTATAATTGGCAAGATGACAATCTTTCGAAAATGCGGGAATTTGGCGAGCGACGAGGGGCAATTATGCGGCAGCAAACTGAAGACTTCTTTGCTACAAACGGCAGTTATAACCTTACGTTGAATGTTTCGGAAAACGGTGCTGGAAAAATCCACCTGAACACCATAGATGTGAAGGAGTTTCCGTGGTCAGGACAATATTTCAAAAATAATATGATTTTCTTAACGGCGATTCCAAATCCAGGCTTCGAATTCTCACATTGGGAAGGCGCGGTGAAATCTGCCGACGAAACTATTTCGGTTACTTCCTCTGAAGCTGTAAATGTAACGGCAGTATTCAATTATGTTGGCAACGAACCAAAACTGCAATTTACCGAATTGTACTATCATACATTCAGTGAAGGCGAAACGAGATGGGTTGAATTGCAAAATACGGGCGAGTCTGCCGTTGATTTGTCGGGCTACAAAATATGCGTTGACCGCTACAACCAGCAATTTGAGATTCCTAACGACGTGACAGTTGACGCAGGTGAGTATATTGTGTTCGCAAATACCGCACAATCGTTGCAAATGCGCTATCCCGACATTCATGTTGTTGGCGATATGGGTATTGATTTTCCAAAAGATTTTGCGACCATTACGTTGAAAAATCCAAATGGAATTACGGTAGCAAATATGTCGTACAGCGAATCGGCATCACACGCCCGAAAAGCTGACGGCTACGGATTTACCTATGAGTTGATTGGAGATGAATGGTATGCTCCTTCGTTTGGTGGTACGCCAGGTGCGGAAAACGACGAAAAACCTGTACGCCCAACGTGTGAATGTAATTTGGTGATAAACGAAATCAACTATGCGTCGTCGGAATATGCCGATGCGGGCGACTGGATTGAATTGTACAATCCGCGTGAAACTGCCACAATAAATCTGCAGAATTTTATGATTCGTGATAAAAGTGGGCACATTTCGGTAATCTACGACAAGATTTTGGTTGAACCTGGAGAATATGTTGTGTTGGTTGATAATGTTCAGAAATTCAAAACTATACATCCTAACGTGGAATGTCATCAGGTTGATTTGTCGTTGAATAAATTTATTGATGAGATTTATTTATATAGTCCGTACGAATTTCTGGAAGATGAAATGTCTTATTCTATGTTTGACCCGAATATGACCACAATGGCGTTTGAAACTGGAAAAACGCTCGCTTTGACCACTCCGGATGTCGATAATTCCAACCCTGCGAATTGGAAAACAGAGCAACGCTATGGTTCGCCAGGCGTAGCAAATCAAACAGCCGTTTCCGAGATTCAACCTGATGCGGTTGAGATTTATTCTTATGGACGTACAATTTATGTTAAACAAGCAGAACCAAACGACATAAAAATATACGACAATCTTGGACAGTTAGTGGCGCACGTAAGTTCGTGCAGACAGGAAGAACAGTTCTCTATTGGTAAAAACGGCGTGTATCTTGTAAGCGTTGGCTCAACGGCACGCGTGGTGATTTTGAAGTGATACGCTGTCATTCGTGTTTTAAACTCCATCAACAATAACGGAGTTGCTTTTTATTCTGACAAATTCAAGTGCTACTGTTGTGTAATACAAAAAAAGCCTATTTTTGCGATTACAATGGAACAAGGCAAGAACATATATTTTGCATCGGATTTTCATCTTGGATTTCCTAATGATGAGGAAAGCCGTGTTCGTGAGTTGACAATTATTTCGTGGTTGGATTATATAAAGCCAACGTGTGGCGAGTTGTACCTACTTGGCGATGTGTTCGATTTCTGGTTTGAATACAAGTGGGTCGCACCGAAAGGATATATCCGTTTGTTGGCGAAACTTGCTGATTTTTCGGAATCGGGAATCCCTGTACATATTTTTTCGGGAAACCACGATTTGTGGTATGGCGATTATCTTACCAAGGAAATAGGAGCCACAATCCACACTGCGCCTGAAATCCGCGAATATTTTGGCAAACGCTTGTTTATCCATCATGGACATGCATTGGGCAAATACGACAAAGGTATGGTGTTTCTCGATGCTGTGTTTTCAAGCAAATTCTTGCAGTGGTGCTTTAAATTCGTGCCTGTGAATTGGGCGTTTGGTTTTGCGCACGCGTGGTCAACGTACAACCGAAATGCCAAAGTGTATGAATCGGCGAATTATTTGGGCGATGAAAAGGAATTTTTGTTGATTTTTGCCAAAGAAAAACTACAAACGGAACACTACGATTTTTTTATCTTTGGGCATAGACATGTTGCTGTGGATAAGGTAATTACGGATAATAGCCGTTATATAAACACGGGAAATTGGATAACCAATTCAACCTATGCCGTGTTGTCGGAACAAGGAATGGAAGTGTTGTCGTTTAAGGGAGGTGACCAAATAGTCCGTTAAAAATTCATAGCCAAGCGAATCCCCGACGGAAGTGGCGATGGTGGGGCAATTCCCATTGGCCTATAATAAAATGCTGGCTCCCAATGCAATGACAGATCATCAGAAACATCGAATTCAAACAAATGGGCTTCTGTGTATGCGTCGAGAATGTTGATTAAATACCAGGCACCAATGCCAATAATGCATAAATCCCGATATTTTCGGTAGAAATCACGTCCTTGTTGCACGTTTACGGGGGAATAACCCTCTTCGCCACGAACGGTTAAAATTGTGTCGGCGGGAGGCGTGAGCCCTTGTTCCAAATATGGATTGCGGTAATCGTTGTAGGCTGTTTTGAATGATTTGTAGTAATCTTGGTAGAAATACAATCCGTAGCCTATTCCTGCAAAACCAACATACACAATGGGAGTTTTCCACCATGAACCGTTGTAAATTTGTCCAGCTCCGGGAATGAATGTTGAAAGCAGGGCAGCAGTTTTGGGCGAGTGTGTTTTTTCAGTTGTGGAATCTTCAGGAAGAGCCTGTAGTTCGACAATACTACTGTCTTGCTGAGCATATACGTTGAAACTCAGTATGCAAGCAAAGCCAAACAGCAGAATAGTCCGTACCATTATTGAATTTTCTCAAGCAATGCCACAATTGCATTCATTTCGTCGGAATTTTTGAATGGAATCGTGATTTTTCCGTTCCCTTTTGATGAAACTTGCAACGAAACTTTTGTTTTCAGTTTCGACTCAAGTTTTGACTGAATTTCGGTTTGTTCGTTAGATTTCGACGAATTTCCCTTCTTGGAACCTTGTTTCGACGATTCTTTTTTCCGTTTCACAAGTTCTTCGGTTGCACGAACCGAAAGACCTTTGTCAATGATTTCGCTATAAATTTCCTTTTGTTGATTTTCATCGCTCAGCGAAAGTAATGCTTTGGCGTGGCCTTCACTTATATCGCCGTTTATCAAACCTGTTTGAATTTCAGGAGGAAGTTTCAACAATCGGAGGGAATTTGCAATTGTTGCATGGTTTTTCCCGACTTTTTCGCCCAATTCTTCTTGGGTTAAATTGCCTTCTTCTATCAATCGTTGATATGATTGTGCTATTTCAATCGGGTCGAGATCCTCACGCTGAAGGTTTTCCACAAGTCCCATCACCAACAATTGCTGGTCGTCGGCTTTGCGGATATAAGCAGGAATTTTTGTCCTGCCAGCGAGTTGTGACGCTCTAAAACGGCGTTCACCCGAAATAATCTGATATGAGTCAACGCCAACCTCGCGAATTGTAATCGGTTGAATCACACCGTGTTCCTTTATGGAATTCGCAAGATCCTGTAATGCGATTTCGTCAAAAGTTTTTCGTGGTTGGTCGGGGTTCGGCGTTATTTTTACAATGTCGATTTCCGGCACTCCGGCACGATTCACAATTGTGTTTTTTATTGGGGAATTTGCGTCACCAAGAAGTGCGCCCAATCCTTTTCCTAATCCTGAAGGTTTTGCAGCCATTATTGTTTCGTTTCTGGTAAATTGTTTCTACGTAATAATTCTTGTGCCAAGTTCAAGTAATTCTTCGCTCCAATCGATGTCGCATCATACATAATGATAGGTTTTTGGAAACTTGGAGCTTCGGCGAGTTTCACATTTCGCTGAATGATGGTTGAGAACATCAAATCTTCGAAATGGCTGCGGACATCGTTCACAACCATATTCGACAACCGAAGACGAACATCATACATAGTTATAAGGAATCCCTCGTACGAAAGCGATGGATTGAAATTGTCCTGAACTAATTTGATTGTGTTCAACAGTTGGGTCAATCCTTCGAGTGCGAAATATTCACATTGGATGGCAAGCAACACTGAATCGGCGGCTGCGAGCGCATTTGTCGTCAAAAGTCCCAACGAAGGTGTGCAGTCAATTATAATGAAATCGTAGTTGTTGCGCACTTGGTCAATCACTTGTTTCAGGAACATGTTGCGATTTTCGTTATTCGCCAACTCAAGTTCCATTCCCACCAAATCAATGTTTGCAGGCAAAATATCAAGCATTTCTATTTCTTCGTAGTGGCGGATTGCATCCTTCGGCGAACATTTGCCAGCAAGACATTCGTAAATACCGAGCATATTGGCATCCTTTATGTCTATTCCCAACCCCGTTGACGCGTTTCCTTGCGGGTCGAAATCCACAATCAGGACTGAATATTCAAGAACAGCAAGGCTCGCCCCCAAATTGATAGCCGTAGTCGTTTTCCCTACACCGCCTTTCTGATTCGCAACTGCAATAACTTTTCCCATTTCTACTGTCTTTTTTGCATTAGGCTCCAAAAATACAAAAAAACTTTGTGCTCGAATGTACTCTTTTTCAATGTTGGGGTAAAATCAATTCTAAATGGTTGATTTATAGTTGTTAAAAAGTTATCAACAATATGCAGAAATGTATTTTGTATTTCGTCGTCGGTTTTGATGTATGGGTACTAAAATGAAAAGTACATTTAATTGTGACATTATCAATAAGTTATGAATTTGCCACAAGTTGAAAAGTTGTATTTTGCTTGTATTTTGGTTGGATTTTTAAGTATCAAATAGCCCACAAAGGTTGTATTTGCTTGTATTTTGGTTGGATTTGGTTGGATTTCTAATGTTAGTTTGTTTTGAGAGTTTTAACCTTTAAAATTGGTTAAAATTAAGAATAGCCACCCCACAAAAAAATGAATTTACTAAAAATTTCTTGAAAAATGTGACATTGCAAAAATCAAAATGTGACAAAATTTAATGGTTGATTTTCAATGTATTATATTTAATTTTTTGTACTTTTTGTAATTGGGTGACAAAATATGTGACATTTCAATATGATGGTTATAGACATTTAATTATTTAGGGACTACTTACCTAATAATAAATTTTGCATAGCTATAATAATTTGTTCTATACTTGTTTCGTGGTATTGTATTTTGGAATTATTAGACCACAAAACACGACAATATTCAATAAAATCGGGAAAACAAACCGCACCACATAAAAAAGCGTTTATTTTATGGAAATGTTTTGATTTTGATTTTAATATATTTTCTATCTCTGGAATATCTAAACCAGTAACAAAAAGTAAACAACTTGCTTGGTTTATAAAATCTGTTCTATGTATCATTTGACGGTATGCGTCAGAAGCCATATTAAAACAAAGATTAACGGTTGTTTCTTTGTCATATCCATATAGGAAAGTTGCTGTGATATGCGTTTTTATAAACTCTATAAGATTTGTTTTTTTACGAGAAATTATTTTATCTCTTTTTTCAACGGAGGGGGAATTTTCATAAAAATATGATTTGCCGATACCATATTTTTTTATTACTTCCGCCTTTGTTTTCTTTGTCGTTGCAAACTCATATAAAGCAAAGATATATTTGCAACCTAAGGCAAAGTCTCTTTTTTGCAATGCGTTAATAAATTGTATTTGTTCGTCAGTCAATAATGTAAAAACAAAATTTCTTTTCTGCTTAAATGTTTTGTCTAAAACTATTTCCATATTTGATAATTTATTTAATGTTAAAGCCCGCAAATGTTAAGTTTGCGGGCTTGGATTATTACTTTACCTTGTTTAATTCAATAAGTATATTTATTTGCTCTGTTTGTCGCTTTAATTGTTCTTTTAATACTTTGTTTTCGTCCCGTAAATCTTTGATTTGTTTATTTTCTTGTTCTGTGTCGTCTTGTATTTTTTCGTCTTCCTTACCCGAAAAAATGTTTATCATTTCTTGTATTAAAAACACTTCGTCTTTATACGATTCTAAACTGCAAGCGTCCGTTTCTATTTGGAGTGTAATAAATTGAAAATAAATGTTTTGTAGTTTTTTTGCGGCTATTTTTGTACCGCCAAACCAATCAAGAACAAGGTCTTGTAATTCCAAAAATTCGGGTTTGATTTCTACGTTTTTAACGTTTGCCACTGCGTTTCCGTTGCCTTGCAACTCTACGCCATTTGTTGTTTGTTTGTTACACATAATGCTTAGATTTTAGGTATAAAAAATGTGTGTTTGTCCTACGTTCTAAGCAAACGCTGGGGCGTTACCGCTACCCACAAGCACACATATTTTTATGTGAATTATAAGTAAAAGATTGATTTTTAATAAGTTAAGCATATTTACTTAGATTTAGGATATACAAATATAGACCTTTTTTATAAAACGCCAAACAAACGGCGTTAAAATGTTGTTTAAAGATAGTTTTAACACCCCATTGTATGAAAAAATTAGTATCAATTTGATACTAATTTTTGTTGAGTTATCATTTTGACACCAATTTTGAGAAAAAAATATAGAATTATGAGCAAAAACACTTTTGTTTTAAGCGATGAAACAATAAACGACCGTGGTTTTATTGTAAAAACAAGCGGTATTGATTTAGAACGGTTTTTAAAAAACCCCGTAATGCTTTATGCACATAAAACCGAAATTGGGTGCATAGGGAAATGGGAAAATATTAGAATAGACAAAGATAAATTGATTGCAGACGCTGTATTTTATGAAGACGATGAACTTGCCGTAAACGTGAAAAACAAAGTGGAAAAAGGCTTTTTAAATGCGTGTTCAATCGGTTTTAATGTTATCGAAATGCAACAAATAAACGGCGTTGATGTTGTCACAAAATGCGAGTTGTACGAATGCTCAATTTGTGAACTACCGAGCAATAAAAACGCCGTAAAACTATATTACAACAGGCGACAAATTAAAAACTATTCCGACTATATAAAATTAGCAGTAAGCAACAAAAACGATTTTTTTGTACAAGTATGTGAAACATTTGGAGTTCCGCCAACCACGAGCGAAAACGAGGTGTTAAAAGTTATTGCCGAATTAGTAGAAAAAAGCAATGGCGAAGAAGTCGAAAACGCACTAAAAACAGGGCTTGTAAATAGCGTTGAAAGAGGGTACATTTTACGCCTTTCAAAAGAAGACAATAAAGCGTTTAAAAGCCTGATAAACACGAGAAAAGACCTACAAACCGAGCAAATAAAAACAATGACTTTACAGGCGTTTAATGAGGGTAAATTAGACGAAAAAGACTTGTTTATTGAGATAGGCAAAAATTTAGGCGTTGTTCAGTACGGGCGTTTATTATCTTGTTTAAACAAACGTATTAGTTTGTCAAGTCTGTTAAAAGACAAAACCAAACAAACACACACGGATTTAGAGTATTACAGGCGTAACGACCCCGAAACATTGAGAAAAAACCCACAATTATATAAAACACTAATAGAACGGGAAAAAATGCAAAATCAATGAATAATAATTTATTAAATAGGGCTTTAACCGTGAAACATATTGTAGATATGTATTATGAACCACACACGCACTCTAAAAGCATAATACATATTTATAGGCGGTATATATATAAACAAATGCCTATTAGTAAATCAACATTACGCCGTTATATGAAAATAGCAACAGAAATAGAGCCGTTTATCGGTAATGGACGGAATAGAATAGAATTAAAAACCAATAAAATAAATAAATATGTTAAACAGGGAAATTTGGGTAAATCAAATTAAAGAAAATTTGTACCCAGACAGAAGTTTTTTAAAGAAAGTTACGGATTTTTCGGCGTTTGTTGATGCGGACAAATTACACATTCCGTCCGCTGGTATTGACCCCGAAGTGTTAATAAATAATACTACGTACCCTATTACGGTGGTAGAACGGACGGATAACGACAATTACGCCGTATTAGACAAATTCGAGACCGAAAACACGTTAGTATTTCGTCCCGAAACATTAGAATACAGTTACGACAAATTAGAAAGCGTAATAAAACAACACCGTGCAGTTTTGCAAAGTTCAACGGCTAAAAAGGCGGCACACGCTTTTGCCCCTCAATCAAACACCAACAGCACGCCAGTAATAGAAGTTAGCGGAACGCCAAGAAATGGACGCTACACGCTTACGTTAGAAGATATTTTAACGATGAAAGAAATGTTTGATAATGCGTTGATACCAACGGACAAACGTTTCTTGATATTGCACCCTAAACACGTTTCCGACCTATTAAGAGAGGATATAAAAACATTTAAGGATATAACCGACTTAAAGAACGGCGAACCGTTTAGATTTGCTGGGTTTGGTATATATACATTCCCTTATATGCCATATTACAAGACAGAAAACGGAATATTGACAAAGGTATCATTTGGAGAAGAAGACCCAACAAAAGATTGTTTTGCGTCCGTTGCGTTCCAAGCAGATGAAGTATTTAAGGCTGACGGTGAATTATTTATGTATGCAACGGAAAACGACCCCAAATATAGAGGAACAATTATCGGTTTTGACAAACGATTTATTGCGTTACCTATTAGAGGAATGGGCGTTGGGGCGTTGGTATCAAAGGCGAGCGAAGAAACACCTAATACAGAGGTAGAGCAAAACGATGAATAATATTTAGGTCTTTTCGCTTACAAAGAAGTAAGCGAAATAAACCTTTTTTCATTCATTAAGAAGCCCCAATATTGGGGCTTTTTTTATGTTTATAGTGTCCCCCCATTTTGTACTTTTCATTTTTTTTTACCCTAAAAAAGTTTCCAAAACGAAAAAAAAGTTGGATTGATTTTGTTTGTATTTTCTTGAAAATCAACATAATACAAAAAATAAGTTGTATTCCACGAAAAAATACAACTTTTCCAAAGAAAAAAATCTTTGTATTTTATTGATTTACTGCAATTTATGACGATTTTTATAAAAAATGGTAGTTTCCAAAACACTATTTTTTTTTGTACTTTTCGTTTTGGGGGTTATAGATGGATTGATTGTGAAACAATTATTATTTTTGCACTAACGTATGAAGCGATTATTTACAATAGTATTGTTGCTTGTGGCATCTGTAACTACGATTGCGGCGTACCATCCTTCGGAGCAAGCTGAAATTTCGGTGCTGGTGTGTTCGCCAGGCAACGATATGTATTCGCAGTACGGTCACGCAGCATTGCGTTTGCGCGACACAACCCAACATATCGATGAAGTGTTTGATTATGGCGTGTTCTACATTCATAATTATATTGATTTTGTGAAAAATTTCCTAACGGGAAAAATGTTCTATACCGTTGAATCTCAATCGTTTCTTATAACGCATTGGGTGTATTCTTCCGAGGGTCGGGGCATTGTGGAATATAAACTAAATCTTACGCCAGACGAGATTAAGAACATTTGTTCCTATTTGCAGTGGAATCTGCGTAGGCAAAATAAAGAATATTTGTATAATTTCTTCGACGACAACTGTGCGACGCGCCTTCGCAATATTATAGAACGGTTTGTGCCGCGTGTTCAATGGAACGAACCTTACGAATCCGATACGTGGAAAAATGTTGTGTTTCAATATTCCGATAAAAATTCGTGGATAGGAATGGGCATACAGTTGGCATTGGGGCTTCCTGCCGATAAAACAGCTTCGACGCGGGGTATGATGTTCAGCCCGGAATATTTTGCAAAATCCCTTGAATATGCAACGGTTGACGGCAAAAAATTGGTCTCGCAAACAACAGAAATTCTTCCTGTGGTTGCCGTGGCGCAATCATCAGTGTGGAACAATGCTTGTTTGATAATGTGGATTGTCGCTATTATGCTGATTTTCTTGTCGTTGTGGGAAATAAAAACTGGCAGACGTGTGATTTGGTGCGACGTGGTGCTATTTTTCATTACTGGAATCTTGGGATGTGTCATTACATATATTTCTTGTTTTAGCGTACATTCGGCGGTGTTCCCGAACTTCAATTTGTTGTGGTTGATGCCAACGCACGTGTTGTTTTCTGTGGCGTGGCTGGTACGTCCGTGGCGCAACGTATTGAAATGGTATTTTGTGTTTACTGCCGTAATGGCGTTGCTTGCTGTGTTAATTTCGGGAATTTTTGGACAACAAATTTTAGCAACGACGTGGTCGCTGATAGCTGTTTTTATTGCACGGGCGGCGTTTTTCTTGAAAAAAGATTGTCCGACGAGTCGGAAATAATGTTGCTCTATTGCAGAAAAACGTTCGTCTATAATTATAATTTACGTAAAATACGTATTTTTGCCTGCGTAGTAAAACTTTTAATGTATTATAGATATGTATTCAGTAGCAATGGTTGTGATTTTTGTTCTTGGCTATCTTTGCATAGCATTGGAACATCCATTAAAAATTGACAAGGCTGCTTCGGCTTTGTTGATTGGTGTATTAACTTGGGCAGTTTTCATTTTGTTTGGAGGCAACGACCCGCATTCAGTTGGAGAAGCGTTAAACGAAAATTTGGCTGAAACGGCACAGACGCTGTTCTTCCTGTTTGCCGCAATGACGATTGTGGAAATTGTTGACCGTCATAATGGTTTCAAAATCATTACCGACAGAATTACCGCCACAAGCAAAGTTAAATTGTTGTGGATTCTTAGCTTCCTGACATTCTTTATGTCGGCTGTGCTTGACAACCTTACAACAACAATTGTAATTCTTTCGCTTTTACGAAAACTTATAAATGACCAACACACCCGTTGGACTTACGCAAGTATCGTGGTTATTGCCGCAAATGCCGGCGGCGCATGGTCACCAATCGGCGATGTTACGACAATTATGTTGTGGATTGGCGGACAAATTACTGCAGCAAAAATCATTATGGGTATCATACTTCCAAGTTTGGTTTCGATGATTGTTCCGTTGATTATTTTGTCATTCACTTTGAAAGGTGAAATTGAACGTCCCGAAGAAAGCGAAGAAGCAGAATCAATCACCACTCCGGGTGAACAAATGGCATTGTTGATTTTGGGTGTAGGTTTGTTGTTGTTCGTTCCTGTTTTCAAAACAATCACTCACTTGCCTCCATACATGGGAATGTTGCTTGGCTTGGGCGTTATGTGGATGGTAACAGAGTTGATGCACAAGAAAAAATCATGGGAAATTAAAAAACGTTTGACAGTTGTTCACATTCTAAAACACGTTGAAACGCCAACGATTTTCTTCTTCCTTGGTATTTTGACTGCTGTTGGTGCTCTTGGTGCCGCAGGTCAGTTGGGAAAACTTTCGGTATGGTTGCGCGAGGTGACAGGTGGAAATATTTACGTAATTGACACTGTTATTGGTGTTTTGTCATCAATTATCGACAATGTGCCACTTGTAGCCGCTTCAATGAAAATGTATTTAATTGACCCATCTGTTGCAGATTTCGCAGTTGACGGAACATTCTGGCACATGCTTGCGTACTGTGCGGGAACTGGTGGCTCTATTTTGATTATCGGTTCTGCTGCCGGTGTTGCTGCAATGGGATTGGAAAAAATCGACTTCATTTGGTATTTGAAACACATTAGCTGGTTGGCTCTTGTAGGTTACTTAGCTGGTGCATTTTGTATTTATTTAGGTTTATAATTTATGGTGTTAGCATCAATAGTACAATTTTTGGCGGACATAGCGGTCACTCAGACCGCTGATGTTGCCGCACAAGCAGCCCCAGCTGCTGATGAACTGACGTTTTGGAACATGGCAGTAAAAGGTGGCTGGATAATGATTTTCCTCGCTTTGTTTTCTATCGTGGCGGTATATATTATCGTTGAACGTGCCTTTGCAATTACCAAGGCTGCAAAAGAAGATGTGAACTTTATGAACGAAGTGAAGAACTTCGTGGCACAAGGCAAAATCGAGGAAGCCCATATTCGTTGCCAAGGCACCGATTCGCCCGTTGCACGCATGATTGACAAAGGAATCTCCCGTATCGGGAAACCGCTTGCCGACGTACGCGAAGCGATAGAGAATGTTGGTAAACTCGAAGTTGCGAATCTTGAAAAGGGATTGCCAATGTTGGCAACAATTTCGAGCGTGGGGCCAATGATTGGTTTCTTGGGAACTGTGTTGGGTATGATTACCGCCTTCTACGATATGGCGAACGCTGGTGGAAACTTCAGCATCGCAATGTTGTCGAACGGTATTTACACTGCAATGGTAACGACAGTCGCTGGTCTTATCGTTGGTGTGATTGCCATGCTGGGCTATAATATTTTAGTTGCGGAGATTGGAAAAGTTGTCAATAAACTTGAACTCCGCACAACGGAATTTATGGATTTGCTTAACGAACCTGTGGCATAATGGCAATAGTTGCAAGAAATAAGATAGGAACAAGTTTCAATATGTCGTCGATGACGGACATTGTGTTTCTATTGCTGATATTTTTTATGGTGACATCGACGCAAATCGCGCCAAACGGCTTGCAGGTCACGTTGCCACAAAGTTCGTCGCAGGTGAAACTGATACCACACGTCTCAGTTTCCATCAATGCGGCAGGGCAATATGCGGTGAATACTGACGTTTTACCATTTGAACAAGTTGAACCACGGTTACGTCAAGAACTTGCTGGTCAGGAAGAACCCGCAATCGTTCTTCGAGTTGACAAAGACGTGCCGACTGGTGAAACGGTGAAAATAATGGAAATTGCGAATAGAAATCGTTGGAAATTTACATTGGCAACTCAACCGTAAAATGAAGTTAGAAAAAAACAACACGTATGGTATTATCGGAACAATCGTCGTCCATGGCATTGTTCTGCTGATATTGTTGTTGTTTGGATTTGCTCCGCCAAAGGTTGAGTTCCCTGAGCCTGATGGTATTCTTGTTGATTTCGGAGATTTAGTTGTTGGAGACTCCGATGGAGCAGCTGAATCGGCTGTTTCCACGCCAACAGCAAGCACTCCGCAAGTGAATGAATCACCAGTGGTTACGCAAGATGCAACGCCGTCAATTCCTGTACATGCGCCCAAAACAACGGTGGAGGAAACAACACCGGAAATTTCACCAGAGGAACAGGAACGTATTCGTCAGGAAGAAGAGTTTAAGGCAAAAATGGACGCTCTTGCTGGAAGAATGAATCAAGGTGGCGGCACAGGAAGTGAAGGCTCTGCCGGTAATTCATCGACAGGTTCGGAGTCGGGTACGCCAGGAAATCCCAATGGTAGCGGAAATACTGGTAACACAAAAGGAAACCCAGGAAATCCGTATGGAAACAGCGATGCCGTTCATTTGGTGAAACCAACGAATACGCAAAATTGCGACAATCCAATTGTTTTGACGGTAACAGTCAATTCACAAGGAAATGTGGTTGATATTAAAAAAGTAGAAACCGCATTGTCGGAACAAAGTTGCATTGAGGCGGCAAAGGCAGCGGCCAAGAAAACTACGTTCCAACCTGATTCAAAAGAAATTCGGTATGCAAAAATTACATACGAGTACACAATGTCTAAATAAATTTTGTACATTTGACAATCAAATTTCTATGCTATGAAAAAATATGTACTATTAATTATATCGGCATTACTCTTGTTGGGAACAAGTTGTGGAAAGCGTGCGGAATCCAAGATTGTCGGGGAATGGTCATTGATTTCGGTTGGCGATTGCGGTTGGGTTGACACGGCTTCGTGGGTGTTTTATTCTGGTGGTGATTTACATGTGAAATATGATCCTGTCTTAAATAGCGGTCAATCTGCACAACACGGTGAATGGGAGATTTTTACCCGCTCATTGGTGACCCCGTATTTGAAAATAGGTGGTAGTGTTGGTGGTTTGGATGGCAATTGGAAGATAGAAAAACTGAATAATAAGAAGTTGATTATTCAGCGATTGGAATTTCCCGACGGCTCTCAAAAGGGCGCATTTTTGCGTAGAGAATTTTTGAAGAAGTAGGTCGGTGGCAAAATCAAAAACAGTTTTTGTTTGTAAGAGTTGCGGGGCGCAATCTCCCAAATGGATGGGAAAATGCACTTCGTGTGGCGCATGGAATTCATTTGAAGAGGAAGTCATAGAATCTTCGGTGAAAACCAGCTCGCAATATGTCCCATCTTCCTCGGCACGACCAATTGTTCTGTCGGAAATTAAGACTGAAAAATTGGACAGAATACCAACGGGAATCCACGAACTTGACCAAGTGGTTGGTGGAGGAATTGTTCCCGGTTCGGTGATATTGCTCGGCGGAGAACCTGGCATCGGAAAATCAACGTTGCTCTTGCAGGTTGCTGTCAATTTGAATAAAAAAGTGTTGTATGTGTCTGGCGAGGAAAGTCCACAGCAGATTTTCCTACGGGCACAACGGCTCAACGTTCCGTCAAACAATTGCTACATATATAGCGAAACAAACATAGCGGCGATTATTCAAGAGATAAAGAACTCCACGCCCGATTTGGTGATTGTGGATTCTGTGCAAACGCTTAAGCATCCCGATATTGATGCTTCGCCGGGAAGCGTTTCGCAAATCCGCGAGACGTCGAATCTGCTTATTGAATTGGCGAAACAAACGCACACGCCAATGATTCTCATCGGACATATAAACAAAGAAGGAAGCATAGCTGGGCCAAAAATTTTGGAACACATGGTTGATGTGGTGTTGCAGTTCGAAGGCGATATGCAGAATGTGTACCGCATTTTGCGGAGCAATAAAAACCGATTTGGCTCCACAGCCGAAATCGGCATTTTCGAAATGGAGCAAAGTGGTTTGCGCGAAGTTGCAAATCCCTCGGAAATAATGTTGAGTGGAAATCCAGAAAAATTGAGTGGGGTTGCTGTCGCTTCGGTTATGGAAGGAATTCGTCCGCTGATGATTGAGGTTCAGGCACTTGTGAGTACAGCCGCATACGGCACACCGCAACGTACGGTAAACGGATTCGATGGCAAACGGCTCAATATGTTGTTGGCGGTGATAGAGAAACGTTTGGGGGTAAAAATATACACAAAAGATGTATTTGTGAATGTTGCTGGAGGCATACGCGTACAAGACACAGCCATTGATTTGGCGGTGGTTGCGGCGATTTTGTCATCACTGTTCGATTTTTATATTCCCAATAACTTTTGTTTTGCGGGAGAAGTTGGATTGACGGGTGAAATTCGTTCGGTTTCACAAATAGAAAAGCGGATAAAGGAGTCTTCAAAACTTGGAATAAAAAAAATGTTCGTGCCGTCGGTTGAAACCACGCATAAATCACAATGTGAGGTGGTTAGCTGTTCGCGAATCGACAGTACTTTCAGGGAAATATTCAAAAAGCAAAGTGAATAAACAGAAAAAAAAATTGAAAGCCTTTAATAAATCCAAAAGGATTTATTATTTTTAGCAAAAATTTTGACATAAAAACTCAGAGTAATGGAAATAAAGAAAAGCGAAAAAGCGAATCTCGAGGATAAGAGATTTATATTCAAAGAGATAGGCTTCGTTGTGGTGCTTTTAGTGGTATTAGGAGCATTCGAATTGGGAGTAAGTGAATCGAATACGGCAGTAAGTCGTGGCGAAGTTGTGGCTGAAGACGATATGGAAATGGTTGAGGTAACCCGTGAGGAACAACAACCAGAACCTGAACCACCAAAGCCAGAATTGCCAGAACCTCCTCAGTCAGAAGATATTACGGAGGTTGAAGACCCCGAAGAGGACCAATCCAATATGATGAAAGCAAACGATGATGATGTGAATAAGGAAGTTCAACCACAGGATTATGGTTTTGGTGAAGAGGAAGAAATTGAAGAAAAGGTTCACATCCGTGTTGAAAAAATGCCAGGATTCCCGGGTGGTATGGGCGCTTTGATTAAATTCATCGGTGAAAATCTTGATTATCCTCAGGATGCGGCTGATTTAGGTGTGGAAGGTACGGTTGTTGTAAAATTCGTTGTAAACAAACACGGAAAGGCGGTAAATCCTGAAATTTTGAAATCTGTTCATCCTTTGTTGGACAAGGCTGCGCTGGATGTTGTGGCAAAATTGCCAACATTTGAACCAGGTGAACAAGCAGGTGAAAAAGTACCAGTGTATTTCAACTTACCTGTTCAATTTAAGTTAGGTAAATAATTTATGGAAGAATTAGAACTGATTATAGAAGACACAAAGGAGCGGATGAATGCGCCTTTGCAACGATTGGATTCGGAATTAACAAAATTGCGGGCAGGAAAGGCTTCGCCTGTGATGCTTGATTCTGTGAAAGTAGATTATTATGGTTCAATGACACCGCTCAATCAAGTGGCAAATGTGAACACTCCTGATGCACGGACATTGGTTGTGCAACCATGGGAAAAGAAAATGATTGACCCAATCGAAAAAGCTATTATGGCTGCTAATTTGGGCTTGACTCCAATTAATGATGGCTCGTTGATTCGTATTTGCATTCCAGTACTGACGGAGGAACGTCGTAAGGAAATTTGCAAACAGGTGCGCGCTGAAGCTGAAAACACAAAAGTTGTAATTAGAAATATCCGCCGTGATGCCAACGAAATGTTGAAGAAACTGCAAAAAGATGGTCTTGCGGAGGACTTGGCGAAAGATGGCGAGGCTTCAATTCAAAAAATTATTGATGCTGCCATTGCCAAAGTTGATGAAAAAGCGGCTGCCAAAGAAGCCGATGTTATGAAAGTGTAGATTCTGCATTTAGATTAGCTATAAAGAGAAAACTATTCGTAGTTTTCTCTTTTTTTATGCAAATAAGCCGTTATATGCCACAAAAAAAGGATTCCCTTTGTTGGAAATCCTTCGAGCCTTTTAACGGATTTGAACCGTTGACCCCTTCATTACGAGTGAAGTGCTCTACCGCTGAGCTAAAAAGGCTTAATTCGATGCAAAAATAAAAAAATATTTAGAAACAGTTTTGAATTTTTTTTGAAAAAATAACAATAGGTCAAAAACATCTGTTTAGCATAATTTGAATGAACGCCAACTGAACCATAGCTTCTGCAGTTTCGCTTAGGAACTCATAATCCATAGAAAGCCGCCTAAAATTCTCCAACCAAGTGGTAAGGTTGGTTGAATCTTGCTTCATAACTCTATTGTTTTGATTTTCATAAAGTTATAAAAATATTTTTAATCAACCAACTGATAATCAAATAATTATGTTGTTACATAAACTTTTTTTTGAATAATTTCAAAACAGCTTCTTATTCTTTCACAAACTTATACGATTCCCCATTTATCACCAGCACATATGTTCCTGCTGTTAACATAGATACATTTATCTCTGCCGAAAACCCTACATTCTGCTGCAACAAAAGTTTACCTTGCAAATCGTAGATTTTGATTTCGTTTTCTGCATTGGGCAAGGTTAGATGCAATTCATCGTGAACAGGGTTCGGAGAAATTTTTATTTGCGACAAAATTGTGTTTATTGCTGTTTTTTCGCATAAACAATCTGGTTCATATTCCATAATTACAGCACCATTTTCTTTATACGACAACAACTTGGTATATGCACCATCTCCCATCCGACAACTATGTATCAATCCGTTGAGGGAGCCAATTCCTTCTATCCATACATCACCACAGTCAAGTGAGATTCTTTTTCGTTCGGTTCCATTTTTGTCAGTTATAAGGTCAACCTTTGTAACGGTAAACTTAGTGACCTCCTCAATTTCTTGTGGTAAATCATCATACAATCCCCACAGCAAATCATAGCAAATGCTTACCACATCGCCCGTTTGCACACCAAAATCATACAGCATAAATTCTTTACCGAAGGTTTTGGAGGTGTAGTAATATTTTTCTCCATCCTGCCTAAAAAATCCAATTGTATCGTTTCCATTTTGTATAATTGGAACGACCGTGCTTTCGTCACGAATAATTGCGTCACCTTTGGTTATTACCCGTTCCTCTATGCATTCTATCTCACCAATACCAACCACATACAAAGTTTCATTCCATTGCTGGTCAACATCTTTATTGAATAAACCAATTTGTGCTTGAGATAGCAACGGCAATACTAAGATTGCAAATAAAAAAATTTGTTTTTTCATAATTCTACTTTTTCTTTATTCTTTCACAAATTTATACGACTCCCCATTTACCACCAACACATATGTTCCTGTTGTTAACATAGATACATTTACCTCTGCCGAAAATCCTACTTTCTGTTGCAACCAAAGTTTGCCTTGCAAGTCGAAAATTTTGATTTCGTTGCTGGAGGTGGGCAAGGTTATAGTTAAATAATCTTTTACGGGATTGGGGGAAAGGATAGTGTTATTATTCAATTCCCCAAATGCAAGTTTTTCGTTGCAAATATAACAATCATCACATTGTTCATCTTTGTATAAGATATAATCCTCCCCATTGATTCTTGTATCGATTGCACACCAAAGTTTATGTTCTATTTCGCACCCTGCTTGAGCAATATAGTCAACAGGGTAAAGAAAACCGTTTACGTCGCCAATCCCCTGTATACACTTTGTTCCTCGAGATGTTGTTATATATGCACACTTCCTTCCATTTTCTAAAACAAGTGTGTCAATTCTATCTATAGTGGCATACACATATTCAGAAATATTGCTAAATCCTCCTGATTTTATTTGTTTCCCCACTTGCCATGCGAAATCATATAACAGAATTTCCTGTTCATAAGCCACGGCATCATAATAATACACCAAACTATCTTTTGTTTCACGGACTCCACCATAAAAATAGTTCTCCAAATACAATTTTCGGTACTCTACATTATTGATTATTGTATCGCCATCTATTCTAAAACTCCCCACTCCACACGATGAACTTACACATAAAGAATATTCAGTCCACTCATCCATTTTTAAAATTTCGTTTTGGCAAAACACTGACAAACTTGAAAAAAGACTAAAAAGCAATAACAAAAAGTTCCTTCCCATAACAATATAGATTTATGTTCAAATTTATACATTAAAGTTACATAATTGCACAATTTATCTAAATCTTGTATTTAATCATGCATAACATAAAACATTCCACCCAACGTTACTTCAAACCCAGAGTTAAAATAGATATTCTCCGTAGGTTTAAAATATACTTTCACGCCATTATTAATTACTACCGATCCTTGTGGTTGAGATGTTGTTACATTTTGTCCCACATAAATGTTTCTTCCAACTATCATCGCATTTTCTGTAAATGTATAGTTTTGTATATTATGGGCACTAAATTAAAAAGTACAATTCCATAATTGGTGCCGACGCTCCGAAGTGCTTGATGTGATTGCGATTGCGGACTTTTTGCGTATTGCGGCGTTTGCAAACGAAAAGTACAAAAAGTTGGATTTTGCTTGTATTTTGGTTGGATTTTTTGCCCCTCTCCGGGGCTTTTTTGTTGGTTTTGCTTGGACTAACCTTGGATTTGCTTGTAAACGCTTGTACGCTGGTTAAACGCCCGTTAAACTCCCCTTAAATACCACCCTTTTCACCGCCTCTTCGCGCCCCATCACAACACCTCCGATTCTTACCTGTTTTTTTGGTACTTTTTGGATTGGGCTTACTTATGCGCTTACTATTGGACTTACTTATTTTGGTTATCAAAATAACCTAAAAAGATATAAACGTGACGAGAAAACAATATAATAAACCCTATAAAGCAAATAGAAATAAAAATGTAAGTTTTTGATTTACAGCTTACAAAGTTTTCGCAGGTCGTTTATTTGTGCTTTTTGGTCGTTAATGTGCTCTGCTTGGATTGAAATTGTATGATTTAATGCATCAATTAGTTTGCAAGAATTACATACCTTTACTTCCTCATTAGTATTCATTGGTGAACGTAGCATAGAGCCCTTACCCAATAGCAGCCAATCTGGTGAGATGTCTTCATATAGGGTTAGTATAGTGGCTAAATATTCGGAACCAATAGATGTAAATTTATGTTGCCCTTTGAAAGTTGAATAGGATACTCCTATTTTTTCACAGAATCCCTCATTTGTAAATCCCTTATACTTAGCGATTTGCAAAATTCTTTCCTTAATTGTAGTTAAATTTCTGTCCATTTATTTGGAATTAGTTATAAAAGTAACCTATATTTGTTCCAGATTTTAGAACAAAGATATAAAATGGATACACAAAAGCAAATTGAAAATCTGGAAAGACGAATTGCAATTAAAAAGATTGCACGTCAGTACAACGTGTCAGAAAGATACGTGCGCTACATAAAAGATGGCGACCGCCAGCCCAACAAAAAAAGTGGTGTTCTCGTGTATAAAGCACTCCGTGACAATAGATTGATGAACTAATGGTGTATTACAATAACATATTAGCAGTTGAGGCACGGATGTTAATTGACGAATCAATTATGAGCAAGTCTAATTATGACAAATTAGCTCATACGCAAAAACTCCACATTCTCCGCCGTGGTTGTAACTCAACGCCGGCGCTTGTGGAATATGACAGCATTCCCGAACGCTTCAAGGTGAAAATACAGGCGGTGCTCGGGTGCAACCCATACGACGCAGTGCGGCAGAACCGCATTGCCGACCTCATAGAGCACAGTCCCGAGGCAAGCAGATTCTTCGACTCGTTCACCACCGCCGACGGCAAGCACCTGCCTGCCGACAAACGCCGCGAATACTATGCAAACGCAATCATACTCAACGCCGTGCGCGCATTCGAGCTACAGCACAAGGCACAGCGTGCCTCAATCGGCGGACGCAAAGCCCGCGTGATTGACTTTGCAATCGAGGCCATTGCCGAACTCGACCACAGCCGCTACCCCTTCAACCTGCCCGACAACGCACGTGCCTTCGAGCGCAAATACAAGGAATATCTCCGCAGCGGATACGACTCGCTCATCCACAACGCCTACAAGAACGGCAAGAAAAACGCCGCCGTTGTAACCAAGGAAGGTGAATAGGTGCTCACCACCATGTTCGCCCACCACAACAACCTTAACAACGAACAGGTGGCGATGCTCTACGGCGAGTTCGCCCGCGTGCAGGGTTGGAAACCTCTTTCGGCGAGTGCCGTGGCGGTGTGGCGCGACAAACTCAACTCCGTGACCTACGCAGGTCGCCGTGGTGTGCGTGCCTACCGCAACGATATGGCAATGCAGGTTCGCCGCTCAATGCCTAACTATCCGCTCGCATTGTGGACGTTGGACGGCTGGGATGTGGAACTTTTCTACAAGACAACAAAGAACGGTCGCACCACCTACGGCCACCGCGTGACGATGGTTGTGGTGCTCGACACTTACTTTATGTATCCCGTGGGCTACGCCATTGGCGAGGAAGGCGAAGCGGAAAACGCCAACCTCATTGGCCGTGCCTTGCAGAATGCCCTGCACCACACCGAAGACCTTTTCGGTCGTATGTATCAGGCAAACCAGATACAGTCCGACCATTTCGCAATAAAGAAGATGATGCCGTTCTACACCGTGGCCGCCAACAAGGTTACGCCAGCCGAGGTGGGCAACGCAAAGTCGAAGCCGGTGGAACGATACTTCAAGCACCTGAACGAACGCTACTGCCAGTTACAGAACAATTGGAGCGGCTACGGCGTGACCTCGAACAAGAAGCTCCAGCCGAACGCCGAAATGCTCGCCCGCTTGCGTAACAGCGAACCCGACTACGATGGCGTTGTGGCGCAAATCACGGCAATAATGGAGCGTGAGCGTGCCGACAAGCACGACCTCTACGTGGGCGGATTCGCACAGATACCAGAGGAACGCCGTCTGCCTATGGACATGACGCAGTATTTGATGCGTTTTGGCGAAACCACAGGCAACCGAAACCTTATGCGTGGCAACGGACTTTCAATAGCGATAGCAGGCGAAAAACACGTGTACGACAGTTTCGACCTCAATTTCCGACGCTACGAAAGCACTCGCTGGCAGATTCGCTACGATGTGAAAGACCTAAGCCACGTGGTGGCGACCAACGAGGATGAGACGCTCCAGTTCCTGTTGGAGGAAAAGTATGTGCAGCCGATGGCTCTCTGCGAACGCACCGAACAGGACAGCGTTGAGCTTGCACGCATACGCGAGTTCAACCGTGCCAACGAGGAACACATCACCAACGTGCTTTCACGCGCCAACGACACTACAATGGCGATTATGGAGGCTCGCAAGGAACTCGCCGACAAACAGAAGTTCGTCATTCCCGACTCGCACGGGCAGCATAAGAACGAACGCAACCGCCTCCGTAAGATGGTAGAAGGCGAAACGGTTGCCGAAATCATCAACACGGATTCTATTTACGATAACTATTAATTCTCATGGATATGGAACAGATTAAAAAACAGCAAATTGCGAATGCGCTCAAGCAGTACTGCGAGCGTTACGAGAGCCAGAACAAAGCAGCCGTGGCAATCGGCGTGAGTTCGGCAACGGTGAGCCAGATAATCAACGGCAACTGGGACTTGATTAAAGACGAAATGTGGCGCACGGTGGCGAGTGCCATCGGATTCAAGTCGGAGAAATGGAAAGCCGTGCAGACAACCGATTTCGGTAAGATGACGCAAATATTGTCCGACGCGAAGGAAAACGCTCTTGTCATGGCAATCACAGGCAATGCCGGCAGCGGCAAGACGTTCGCCTGCCGTCAGTTCGCCGAATCAAACAAACAGGTATATCTGTTGTGCTGCAACGAGTTCTGGAACCGCAAGACATTCCTTCAGGAACTTTGTTCCGCAATCGGCATCAACTCCAACGGAATGACCACGCCCGATAAGGTTTACAACATTGTGAGCCGTCTGAAAAAGCAGTCTTCGCCACTCATCATTCTTGACGAAGCCGACAAATTGACCGACCAGCTGCTGTACTTCTTTATCACGCTATACAACCAGTTGGAGGACGAATGCGGAATCGTGCTCACCGCCACCGATTATCTCGAAACACGCCTTCAGAAAGGCATCAGTCTGCAAAAGAAGGGCTACAACGAAATTTGGAGCCGTATCGGACGCAAATGCGTGAAGCTGAACGGAGTGACCGCGGCCGACGTGGCGAAAATCTGCGAGGCCAACGGCATAAGCAACACTAAAGATATTGATGCCGTGATTGACGACTGCGACAGCGACCTCCGCCGTGTGCGGAGAAAAGTTCATGCAATCAACAAGAAAAACCAAACGAGATAACCCGATGAAACGAGCCCTGAACATTAACGACATAGTGAACTACCGTCCCGAGACGATAGACCTGGGCGAGGAATGGAGCGTCAGTGTAGGCCATCCGGAACTGAAAGGCGCGTGGCTCGTTTGGGGCAACTCGGGCAACGGCAAGACCCGTTTCGCCCTACAGTTGGCAAAGGCGTTCGCACGCCACGTGAAGACGGTGTACGACAGTTTGGAGGAAGGTCTTTCGCAGTCGATGCAGCATGCGGTCATTTCGTGCGGAATGAGCGACGTTTCGCGCAAGTTCCTGCTACTCGACAAGGAACCGATTGAAGACCTTTCGGCACGCCTTAAAAAGCCACGCTCGCCCAAGGTGGTGATAATTGACTCGCTCCAATATACTGGGTTGAACTACGAGCGCTACCGCCAGCTGACTGAGACGCACAGGAACAAATTGTTCATATTCGTGTCGCACGCCGACGGCAAGGAGCCCAAGGGCAACACCGCCAAGAGCATTCGCTACGACGCGTTCGTGAAGATACGCATTGAGGGCTACCGCGCATTCCCTATGAGCCGTTACGGCGGCAATGAGCCATACACCATTTGGAAGAAGGGTGCCGACGATTATTGGTTGAACCTTAACAACGAAAAGCTATGATGAAGCAACTGCGAAATCTCTACTATGGCAAGGCACACGCCTTGTGCGCAAAACTCGGAATGAGCGACGAAGACCGCCGTGCAATGCTTGTGGCGACATACGGCGTTTCGTCGATGAAGGACATGAAGTATGCGGAACTGCTGGAACTCGTTGACAACCTCACAAACCGGGTTGGCGAACGCACCACCGACGACGAGGCGCAGCACAACGATGAACTCGACACTGCCCGCAAGCGTCTGATTGCCGCCATAGGCGCATATCTGCGCGAGAACGGCAACACCGAGAACATCGACACTATCAAGGCGGTTGCCTGTCGTGCCGCAAAGGTCGAAAGATTCAATCAGATAACGCTTTCAGACCTCAAATTCTACACGGCCACATTCAACGCCAAGACACGCGACCTGAAGTCGCTGAAACAAAAGGAAATCCTACGGAAAGCAATGTTGAACTAATAAATTGATACACTTATGGACATGATTAAAAAAATGCAAATCAAGTACCTTCAGCGCCGCAAGGCGGAATGGCTGGAGCGTCTGCGTAAAAACGAACGTAAAGAGGATGAACTGTTGCACAGGAACGACCTTAACACATTTGTGCAAGTTCACCGCGAAACGGAACTCATCCACTACAAAATCGACGTGCTCAACAGCCGTATCCACAACATCGAACACCCAGACAAGAAATACTATGTTCTTGAAAGGTCGTTCCCTGTGAACTTGAATATTAATCATTAAAAAACAATATAGATATGGACGTAAAGAACATGACAGCCGAAGAGCGTGCACAGTTGAAGGCACAACTTGCGGAGGAAGACAGACAAGAGGCGTTGCGCAAACAGGAGCAAAAGGATGCGTACATGCAGATGAAAGACCAGTTCCTTGAACGGAACCTTGAGAAACTGAAAGCATTGAGCGACCAGATGCAGGCGTTGAAGAAAGAGATATTCGACGATGCCGAAACGCTCATCAAACTGAAAGATGAATTGTTCCACACCAAGACCGACCGTCAGAGCAACACGTTCTCGCACGAGAGCGGCAAGTATTCAATCTCGCTCGGCAACCGTATAAACGAGGGCTGGGACGACACGTGCGAGCAAGGCATAGAAAAGGTGAAGGAGTTCCTTCATACGTTGGCCAAAGACGAAAACAGCGCGGCGTTGGTTGAAACCATCATGCGCCTCATCGCCAAAAACAACAAAGGAATGCTGAAGGCGTCGAAGGTTCTGGAACTCGAAAAGCTGGCAAGCAAAATCCAGTCGGCTGAACTCACCGAGGGCTTAAACATCATAAAGAACTCGTACCGTCCAAAGCCGACCTGCCAGTTCATCAGCGTGACGATGAAGGACGACAACGGAAACGACAAACAAGTCCCATTATCGCTATCGCAATGCTGAACATAATGGACACCATCGACGAACTGGAGCAACGTTTTGTTGTGACGGCCGACAAAGACGAGCGGGATGCTCTCGCTCGCCTTTTGGAAATCTATTACAAACGTATAATGAAGAACCAACCAAAAGATACAGTTATGATTACACGCGACTCAAAAATGAACCTACGACGACCAGAAATTAGCTCGTTCAACAGCGACTACGAATATGTGGCAGGCGTGATACGTTCCTGCAAGACAGAAGGTCAGATAGAAACGGCGAACAACCTCATAAGCAACTTCGTCCGTCGGTACAAGGAATTTAGCAATAGTCCGCAAGGAAGCAACACACAGTCGGCGAAACGTAGCTTGCTGTTATTGATGGAACAACAATGTATCTGTAACAACATTGTACTATGATAATAGCGGTTGACTTCGACGAAACGGTGGTGTACAGCAAGTACCCCGAAATCCACGGCATTCGCCATGGTGTGGCCGAGGCATTGCACTCGCTCCGTGAGAAAGGGCACTACGTGATTCTGTGGACGTGCCGCTGCGGCGACATGCTCACCGAAGCCGTGAACTTTATGCTCGCCAACGGCATAGAGTTCGACCGCATAAACGACAACCACCCCGATATGGTGGCGAAATACGGTTCAAACAGCAGGAAGATATACGCCGACGTTTACATCGACGACCGAAACCTCGGCGGTTTTCCCGGCTGGCAGAATGTGGTTGATATGATTAACGACATGGAGGATTGACAATGAAACACTGGCAGGAACGGGCAATGCGTGTAAAGCAGATAGTTGATGCGGAATACCAGCCGCATTCACACTTCTGTTCCATGTACGACCTGTACCGTCGCCGTGTTGTGCGCGAAATACCTATTTCAATAGCCACGTTCCGCCGTTACATGAGGTTTGCAGTCAACCGCGACGGATTCATAGGAACCGGGAGCAACCGAATCGAAAAGCCGGTGATTCCTGAACTCGCATCCGACTACGACGAACGACAACTCAAGCTATTCGACATTTCAAACTATTAAATATAAACGCTTATGAAACAGATTTTTCTTGACATTCTACAACAACTTTCGACGGTTCCTGCGCTCAAACACATCGACAAGAACTGGAATCAACTCAACTACGAACAGCCGCCGGTGAAATGGCCGTGCGCGTTGATTGACATTGCCAACGCCGACTATTCGCAAGTGGCACAACTGCACCAGATAGCCGAGGCAGACGTGGAAATCATCATTGCCGACCTTCGGTTCACCAACACCTCGCTGCGCAACCCAAGGCACGAAGACGGCTTCGAAATATTCACCTTGCTTGACGACGTGCACCAGGCATTGCAAGGTTTCCGCCCAACAGGAGCACAGCAGCTTGTACGCACCAACCTCCAGAAGGTTGAAAACGGCTACAACTACGAGATTTACAAAATGACCTACCGCACCAGTTGGAAGGTGGAAAAACTCACAACCAACACCACCGCACAATTGGAGCCAGTGATAACAGACTGCTTTATAAATTAAAATTATGGCAAGAGTACGAACTTGGACAAGACATGAAGATGATTTTCTACGTGAGCATTACGAAAACGAAAAGAACGCGGAAATAGCCAATGTTCTGGGACGTTCTGCACTTTCTGTTGAAAAAAGAGCGGGGAAACTCCAATTAAAGAAATCACGTGATTTCTTTTCGCGCATGGCAGACTCACCAGAAGCAAAGGCAAATCGCTTTCAAAAGGGATGCGTTCCATCCAATAAGGGAATAAAGGGCTACCATCCCAATTGTACTGAACGCTCATTGGAACGACAGAAACGGACAGAATTCAAAAAAGGTCATCAGCCCCACAATCATAAACCAGTGGGAAGCGAACGCGTTACACGTTATGGATATTTGGAGGTTAAGGTGGCAGAACCAAACCAATGGAAACTGAAACATCGTGTCGTATGGGTGCAACATCATGGATCCATACCGCGCGGATACAACATTCAATTCAAAGATGGAAACAGTAGCAACGTGGCAATAGAAAATCTTTATATGATTTCCCGTTCCGCACAGTTAAAAACAAAAAATTCTTTCCGGGCAAAATACCCGAAAGACATGCAAGAAATAATCATGCTCCGTGGAGCATTAAAACGTAAGTTAAACTCAATAAAATCTTAATAGTATGGCAATAGGAACTAAAGATGTAAAAGAAGCTTTGTGGAGTCAATTAGACAAACTCCGTAAGCTTGAAACAAAAACAAAAGACGAACGTGAACTGACAGTGAAAGAGTCCGACATGGTTCTGAAGGTAACGGGACAGCTTACCGAAGTTCTGAAGGTTGAACTACACGCAATGGAAATTTTGAGCAAACAGGACGGGGTAAAACTTGGAAATACAACAGCTGCTCATTTTGGCGTAATAGATAATACGTAACAAACGAATTTATTTCAAGTGGGCTGGACAGCCGACCGCCGTTTGAACACTGTTTGAACGGCGGTTTTTTAAGATTAAAAACATTAAATATCAGAACAATGACACCAGAACAATTCAGCAAACACCTCGAACGAATGAACGCCCAGTTAAAGAAGGCGGTAAACGAGACCATTCCCAAGATAGTGGCCAACCGTGCCACGCAGATGTTCAAGCAGAACTTCAAGGAAGAGGGCTTTTTCGGCAAAAAGTGGAAGGAGGTGCAGCGTCGCCAATTGCACACCGTCAAATACAAAACCAAAGGCGGAAAGGTTAAGACCAAAGTTGTTCCTGTTGGCAAAGGTGTAATGGGACGGAGAAAAATCCTTACAGGTCGCACTGGCGACCTTGGTCGTTCCATCCGTTGGAAGGTGGAACCGGGAAAGGCAATCATCTATTCAGATTTACCATATAGCGAGGCTCACAACGAAGGCACCAACAACGCAGGACGCACGCACAACGTTCACCTTGCAAAGCGTCAGTTCATCGGCGACCACGCCAAAATAACCGAAATGGTAAAAAAGACCATAGAGGAACAGATTGGAAAATTAGGGAAATAAATTATCCTCAAAAATTCAATTTCCATAAGATAATTATGAATTTAAGAAATCGCTGTTAAATTTCGTTCTGTATTTTAGTGTGGATTTGAAAATTTTATATTTTTGCAGAAACAATGAAACAAATTCGTTATGAATAAAAAAAGAACCACAAAAGCAGAGTTAAATTCTACAAAAACTAAAAAAGAATACAATAAAATCATGAGTGGTTTTATAGACAATCCTTTGTTTCATAATAACTATGAAACAACGCAGAACACTTATTTTGAAGAATTGTCATTGTTTGATAATACAATTGCATACAAAACCGTAACACATTTGACATAATGGGAAGTTATAGAGAGATTTTATTGTCTGTAAACGACAATAAAGGTGGGCTATCTATTGAGAAATTAAACGGTAAAAGAGAAAATCTTCTGTCGGAAATAGCTAAACATCGTAATCGTAATATCATAACATATTATTCAGGCTGGATGTTTATGAAAAATGCAGCTGAAACAATGATAAACGACAAAGATGTTAATGCTTTGATGGAGGTTATTCATGGATTAGATAGAAAAAAAGGATTAGATTTAGTTTTACATACCCCCGGAGGAGAAATCGCTGCAACCGAACAAATAATCAACTATTTACACGCTTGTTTCAAAGAAATAACAGTAATAGTACCTCAAATGGCAATGTCTGCTGGTTCTATTATTTCTGTGTCCTGTGATGAAATTATTATGGGAAAACAATCTTGTTTGGGGCCATTCGACCCTCAATTAAATGGTTTTGCGTGTCAATCAGTATTGAGAGAATTTGAAAAAGCGAAGGATGATGTTAAAAAACATCCTGAAGCCATGGGATTATGGCAAGTTATAATAAACAAATATACTCCAACTTTTTTGGATTCTTGCGAACAGGCCATCGCTCTTACAGATGAATTAGCTGAAAAATATCTGAGTAAAAAATTTCCTGACAAAAAAGTGTTAGAAACGATAAAGAAGGCCTTTAATAATAATTCAGAAAGTAAAATACATAGTAGGCACTATTCAAAAGAGAAATTAAAAAACTTAGGACTAAACATTAAATCTTTAGAAGAAGACCAAACATTACAAGATTTAGTCTTAAGTTTGCATCATTGTTATATGATATTGCTTGAGAATCTAAATGTATGTAAGTGCGTGGAAAACAACATTCAGGGACATTATATTCGTCAAATAAGTATTCCTCAGCCTGCTTTCCCTCAAGGAAAACATTAAATTCTCCCTCTAACTCTTGACTTTTATATTCTAATTCGTATATTTGCAATGCGGGGGGTAGAGTTGCGAAAGCAACAGCCTCCCGTCCTTTTTTAGAGAGTTTCGTAAACTACTTGTTTTTCTTGGACGCAAACGATTTTACTAAACTCAACATAATTAAAATCTTTCACTTTTTTTAGACCTTTATATCTGATAATAGCTTGTTCTACTATTTCTTTAGAAAAACCTCCCATTGGAAAATCTAAAACGGCTATTTTTGTTGCTCTTTTGCGAGCACAATGTTTTAACCCTTTGAGAATGTTATTTTCGGTTGCTGTCTCACGTCCTGAGACTTCAAATTTTTCCTTATTCCAAGTTCCTTCCGTAAAACGTTCTCCCCATGCTCCTCCAAGTTCATTTTCAAGAATAACAACATTTCCTGCTTTCATTCCCGCTTCAGCGACCTCTTTTTCGTACCACCCTTTTTTCTTATCCAGATTATGTCCTTTGTGAATTGCCTGATACCCCAAACTTTCCCAATCAAACTTTTGGTCTATATAGTTTTTGTCTTTTAGATATGGAACAAATTCATCATGACGTTCCATTATCGGTTTTAGCATATCTTCAGGAACCGACGTATTTTGGCATTTTGCTATGTAACTTGCCTTATCCGTAAAAATCTCGCCTGTAACGCTTGGATTGCCTTCCAAACCCTTGGGTATATCTGGTTGTTTCACTTTGGAATTGTCGGTTGGCTGGTCGTCGCACTCTTCTATGTCGCACATACAGTTCCACTCGGTACCGGGAGCGTTGTTGTCCCAAAAGGTGTCATCTTTCCGCCAAACACGGTTGTAAAACCTCATGTGCGACTGCCGTGGATTCACCGCACGGCTCGGAAGCCATTTCAGGCAGGGAAACAGTTCTCGGCGGTCGGGTTCGTTGAACTCGGTGAACTGTTTTGCAGTGCGGGCACGTGCACCCGCGGTGGTCAGTTCCGCATCAGTCCATCGGCGGAACTGGTTGATGGTCGCCCTGTTCGCATCGTCCAAATCCTTGCCCGAAAACTGGCGTGCGTTGTCGTCGAACGCCTGTCGCACATAGTTCGCCTTGTAGGCGGAAAAACGGCTCACGTTGGCGCGCAGCTGGTCGGCCATTTCGGGATATTCGTCGCCAAACACGCTGTCAACCGCCTTTCTAAAACCGTTTGAATAGTGTTTATACAGGTCTTCCAACGAATCGTCGGCAGTGATGGCCGAGAGTCTTACTATTTGTCTGTTGTCGGCACAACCGCAGGTGCATCCTTCCGGGTGTGCCTTCAGCCGAAAAAATCGTGTTCGCGTTCGGCAAGCGTCGAGGCGATTCTGGCAGTGAGCGTTCCGCCCATTCCGTATTCCTTGTCGCTCACAGGTATGCCGAACTTTTCTTCCATCCATTTTGAGTCAACCTCCTTGTACGGAAGAATTTCCTTCACCATATTCCACAGTTTGTCGCTGTCTTCCACGTTGGCAAAGCGGAACGTGCATTTTGTCTGAGGAAGCCATCCAATCGATTGGAACGCCGGCAGAACCACCGAGTTGAAATACATCTCCACCATCCGCTGGTCTGATGCAATCAGTTTCTTCAGCATTGCTATGGAAGACTCTTCCTTTGAGTAGTTGCCGTTCTCGGTGTCCTGTCCTATGACCGCGCCGCTAATAAGGAGAGAGTTTTCGTTGTTACACAGGCGAATGAGTTTTTCGTACACATCACCGTTGGTCGATACGCCCTGTGCGAAACCGAATTCCTCGGTGGTGTCAATCACGAAAGCAGCGGCGGCACCCATGTCGCGCATCATTTCCTCGGCACGCGACAGCATTTGCTCGTCCTGCGTGTTGGTCTTTACGTATCGTGGCGGAATGCCGTAGATTTCGCACAACTCGCTCCAGCAGCTCTGCGCGAACTTTTTGAAAAGTACGTGCGGAACCGTCTTGTTGAGCAAGCCAATCGTGCCGCTGTTGAACTCAAGAATCCATTTGCCGTATTCTCTGAGCTCGCGGTATGGGATTGACCTGTCGAAACTCGTGTCGGGATAGAATAGTCCGTTAGTGTGGTCTATGTTGCGGCGGCTGATTACCGTCATTTGTGGCACGCCGTTCTCCACCGAGAGTTCCACAACCGAAGCCCCGTAGAGTTCGCTGTCGAGAATCGCCTTTGTCAAGTCCTGAATAATAGGAATCTTCCGTAGCAATTTGGTTGGCTCGTCGAGCACCTTTTCGTTTTCATCGATGAGTTCGAACGGACGGGCGATGGTTTGCTCGTGGCGGTTGTTAATCTGCGATGTCAGCAGCGCGTCGTCGCTCACCGCCGTGTAAATGTCCTGTAGCAGATACATACGCGGTTTGTCGGCGAGCATTGCGTAGCGTTTCGCACTGTTCCAGTCGGCGATGTCGCGGCGCGTCATCGTGATGCTTTTCCTTACTATTTGGTTTTGGAGTGAGTTCTTTGTAGCCATAATTGAATTAAGAATTAAGAATTAAAAATTACGCATTGAGCATTACACTTTGAGCCTTTCTATTCGTGGTTGAACTTCGGCCTCGAAATCATTCGGAACGGTTTGTGCTCCGATGCCGTGTCGGGTGTTTCGTCGGGAGCGGGTTGCGGCGACGGCAGGTCGGTGAGTACCAGACGGCTGTCGGAATATTCGCCCATGCCGGCTATTTTTTCGAGTGTCTTGACGGTATTGTCGTAGTGTGCCTTCACACGCTCGTATATTACGTCGGGGTTCGCAAGTTCGCAGATGTTCCACGCTGCCACACGTTCCACGAGCCGCATCACAAACTTGTTGCGTGCGTCGCCTGTCGCACCGAAAATTGCGTCGATGTCGTAGAGTTTCCACGCTTGGTACTGCTGTTTGCTGAGCCCTGCCGACTCGCGTCGCTCGTTGGCGGCGTGGAAATAACCTTTCACTTCGGAGATTGCCGACTCTATGCCCTCGGTCACAATGTCGATGTTGTCTTCGGTAATCTCGTTTACTTGGTACTCGTAAAGCACCGTTTTCATTTCGTCTTCTGTAATAAACATAGTTCTTATATTTTATGCAGAGACGCCACAATGTGACGTCTCTACTGGTTAAAATCGTCGTGATACACGTCTGATTGAAACAAACTTCGCCTCGCTGGTTCGTGTTCGTTGGCTCAACATCCAGATGGCCGATTCAAGTGCGTCGGGTGCGTCGTCGTGTGCACGGCCGCCTTTCTCGAACATAAGCAGCTGTTCTTCGAGAACCTGCATTCCCGGCGAGTTTTTTTCTTTCTCGTTGAACACCACCAAACCACGCTCGAACAACGGTTGCATTGCCTCAATACGCGCGAACTTGTCGCCTTTCTTGCGTGCGTCGCCACGTATTGGAACGTGGTGGCCTACGGCGTTGCCCACCTTCTTGAACTCGTCGAGCATCAAGTCCTGCATGAAATTCGACTCCATAAAGTACAGCACCGGCACTTTGCCGTCAACGTAGTCCATCACATCGTAGTGCCAGGCAATCATCTGGCTCACGCTGGTTTGGTCGGCGTATGCTTTTATAAGATGGAAATGCCCGTCGGGTGTCTTGCCAACAAGCATTGTGGCTTTGTAGTCGGCGGTTGCCGAGTTCTTGAACGACGGGTCGGTGTAGCAAATCAGCTGGCGGTATTCCTTCAGCTGAAGCATTTTTCCGTAACGAATGTCCTTGGCACGGAACACGGAACCTTCGGTGGTTGGGTTGTTCATATACTCCTTCTGGAAGTTGCGTTCGCCCATCATCGACCGCATTTCGGCAACCTCGGCTGTGGTGTAGTTTTCCTTCCATGTGGGTTTGCCGTCGCGGTCGAGAATGTTTACCTTGGTGTGGTACACGCCCGGTCGTTCTATTATTTTCGACAGCACGGAGTTCTTGGCGATGCGGTTGCCCACCATTATGAAGCGTCCGCGTCCCGCCTCCATTGCTCCGAACAAAGCCGACAGAACCCACTCGGTTGCTTTCGACACTCGCTGTTCGTTGCGTACCATTTCGTCGTCGTCGATGTCGTCTATTATTATATAGTCGGGACGGCGCGAATGTTCTTTAAGACCACGGGGTGACTGTCCACGGCCAAGCGAAGTGAAAAAATATCCGTCGCTTGTCGAAAACTTGCCTTCCGCCCAGTTGCCCTCCTTAATCTGTTTGCCGAAGTCGGCAATGAACAAATCATTGTATTGAAGTTCCGCCTGAAGGTCGGCAAGCAGCTGGTCGGCGGAATCCTCGCTTTTTGAAACAAGCACCAAGGTGTGGTATTGCCGCTGCTTTTGAATTTTGAGCCAAAGGGGAACCAGTACGCCGAAGTGCGTCGATTTTGCGTGTCCGCGAGCCCACTCGAACACGGCGCGTGCGTTCGGGTTTCGAAGAATATAACGTGCGGCCGTAAGTTGGAATGCTCCGCAGTCGCACCGTGCTATATGCGGAAAGTAGGTCTTTACAAAGTAATTATAGTCGCGCTGGGCACGTGCTATGCGTGCCGCCTTGACCGAGGCATCCTCGTGGCGGTCTTTCCTGAAAATTTCACCGCTGCGGATTCCTTCTTGAAGCAGTCGCCACTCCCTGTATTTCTCGGTTTTTGTTATATCCATTCCTCACTTGTTTTGATGCAAAATTCCGCCTTACGAGAAAAAAACTAAAATATTGTTATCACTTTGATACTTATATTTTTATAGGTATTGCGATTGGTGAAAATTTGCATCGTAAACAATTTTTCACAATGGCGACGAAACAAGAATTGAACAAGAAAAAAGAGATTGCCTGCTCAATGTATATGCAGGGCAAACAGCAGAACGAGATTGCCGAACTGCTCGGTGTGAGTGCGAACACCATAAACAAATGGGTAAACGACGGACATTGGGAGGAACGGCGTGCCGGCATAGGCATAACTCGAAGCGAAATTGTCACCAAAACATTACTATATGCGAGCCGACTTCTTGACAAGCTCAACAGTCAGGATGTTGACCTGACCAACACTGGAAAGATAATCGACCAGATTGTGAAACTGTCGGCCACAATACAGAAAATCGACAAGCAGACCACCGTCGTCGATGCGATTGAAGTGTTCCAGGCACTCAATAAATGGTTGCTTGCAAGAATGGAGACCGACAAGAACATCACACCGGAGTTGTTGCAGCAATTCCAACACTATCAAGATTTATACATATCGGAAAAACTAAACGAGAAATAAGATGGGAAAGAAAACTGTATTCATATTATGCGACGGAAACAACGTGAACAGCTACGGTTTCCGCACCGATGTCCAGAAACTGGTTCTTGACAGATTCAAGGCAAATCCCGTAATGCTGTTCTCGCACGACAGCGACAAGGTGATAGGCCGATGGGAGAACATCAAGATAGAAGACGGCAAACTGACCGCCGAGGCGGTGTTCGACACCGACGACGAAGACGCAAAGAAAATTGCAGGCAAGGTTGAACGGGGATTCCTGAAAGGTTGCTCCATAGGAATGATGGTGCTTGACGTGCGGGAAGACGAAAACAGCATTCCAACCGTGATCGCGGAACTCCTCGAAGCGTCAATCTGCGCATTGCCGAGCGACTCGCACGCAATACGCCTGTACGACAAGAACATGAAGCAACTCACCGTTGGCGAGTTGCGGCTTCAGATGCAAAACAATACTAATTTAATACAAACAAAAATGACTGAAAAAGAACTGAAAGAGAAAGTGGAGGCCTTAGAGGCACAACTTTCGGAAAAGGACAAAAAAATCACTGAACTCGAGGCAAAAATCGCCGAAAAGGAAAAACAGGCAGTGGATTCTTTCTTGGACGCAGCCGTGTCGGAAGGCAAGATTGCGAAAGATGAAAAAGAAAACTTCGCCAAATTGGCAGTTTCCGACTTTGCGACGGTGAAATCGCTTGTTGAATCACGCCAGGGCAAACCATCGGTGAGTTTGGCGGGAATGGTCAATTCCAAACAGTCGGTTGACGGCGAACGTGCCAACTGGACGTACATGGAATGGATGAAGAAAGACAGCGAAGGGCTTGCCAGACTGAAAGCAGAGAACCCGAAAGAGTTCGAGCGTCTTCAAAAAACTTTGAACTAATTTTTAATTCTTAATTATTAACTCTTAATTCAATAAAGTCATGTTAAAACAAATTTTTGCAAACATCATCTTATCATTGTTCTACCCCGCATGGTCGTGGTTGAACGAACTTACGTCGATGGACCACATGGTATCGGCAAACAAAATCAATCTTGCGGAAGTCGGTGCCGACCCCGAAGTAGTGAAAGACAACAAGCAATGGCCTCTTGTGCCGACTGGAAGAACCGACAATGGCGTTGAGATTGTTCTCGCCACGTTCGACACTGTTCCTACGCACGTGACCAACGTAGAGGAGTTGGAGACGAACTATAACAAATGCGAGTCGGTTGTACAACAGCATGTGAACTCGTTGCGTACATTGGCGGCAAAGAGTGCGGCCTACAACATCGCTCCCGAAAGCAATTCAGCCAACACTCCTGTATTGGCTACAACAGGAGCCGACCGTGGCGACGGCAACAAGGCGTTGACCTACAATGATTTGCTCCGCTTGCGTACCGCATTCAACAAAAAGAACTATCCTGTTGAAGGACGCGTGCTTTTGCTCTGCCCTGAACACGAGGAAGATTTGTTGGCCGAAGACGTGAACCGTTACAACCAAATTATGACGACTGGCCAAGTTGCGGGCTTCAAGGTATATACGTTCAACGGAAACCCGAACTACAGCACTGCGGGCGTGAAAGCAGATTACGGAACAACCAATGCCCAACCTGCATCAATCGCATTCGTCAAGAGCGAAGTGATGCGTGCAATGGGTACAATCGAGGGCGAACCTGAAAAACGCTGGGCTGACTACCGTGGTTGGCTGCTTGGATTCCAATTGCGTTTCGTGGCTATGCCGTTCCGCAACCAAGGAATTGCCGCAATCTATTCCGCTTCGGCATCGGGGACGACTCAGAGCGATGACGATTCGCAAGGCGGCGACAACGAACCAGTAGTTCCTACAATCAGCGGTGCCTCTACAATTGAAGCCGGTGCTGCGGCAAAATCGTACAACCGCACGTATGCCGTAAGCGACGGCTCTGAAATAGAAGTGGCAGTTGACGACGAAGAAAACGACTGGTTGAACGTTTCGGCCACAGGCAACAAGGCAGTGATTTCTGTAGCGGCATTCGACTACGACGCCGAGGCAACTTCGCCACGTACGGCTACGTTTACCGTAAGTGCAAACGGAGCGACCAAGCAAGTTACTGTTTCACAAACAATGGCTGCTGAAGCATAATGATGAGTCGTCAGACATACAGAAGACTGTGCAGGGAACGCGAATCCCTACAAAAAAAGGTGGAAAACAAAGCGACAGCCGCATTGCACGACAAGCGGCTGCCTCTTTGGATTCGCAAGGTGAAACTGAACCAGCTGCACAAGAAAGGTCTTCTGATGAACATAGAATCGGTTAATAACTAAAACGTACCATGAGAACCGGGACAAGCGGCATAGAACTGATTAAGCGACACGAGGGTTGCAGACTGCGGGCATATTTGTGCCCGGCGGGCGTGCCCACCATCGGCTACGGTCACACCAAAGGCGTAAAGCTTGGCGATGTGATTACAGCCGTCCAAGCGGAGCAACTGCTAAAGGAAGACGTCCGTCCAATTGAGGCATTCTTGTCTCGACAGGGACTGACCCTTACGCAGAATCAGTTCGACGCCCTTGTATCGTTTTGCTACAACTGCGGATGCGGTGCGTTCCAGCGTTCGTCGCTACGCAAGGCGATAGCCGAAGGTTACAGCGACGCTGTTGTACGTGAGTGCTTTATGCGGTGGGTGAAAGCCGGTGGGAAAGTTCTTCCCGGATTGGTGAAAAGACGTACCGACGAAGCCGAATTATTCTTGAAACGATAATGAAAAAGGAAATCAACATACGGTTCATTCTTGCTGCCGTGGTGGTGGCTTTCGGAATACTGCTGATTGTGGCAGGGTTCATAGTTCCGCCAACAGGCGTGATAGATGCGAGCGTTCTCACCGCGTTCGGCGAGGCGCTGACTTTTGCAGGCAGCGTTCTCGGCATCGACACGTCGTACCGCAAGAAGAAACTCGACATTCAACGGAAGGAGGAAGTATGCGAAGACTGATTCTTATAGTGTGTGTGCTGATTGCATTGTGTTCGTGCCGAAGCCAGAAGGCCGTGCAGAACGAAAGTTCGTCGGTACTGACGGTGACGGTTCACGACACAGTGTACCAGACACGGTTGCAGGAACGGCTCGACAGCGTGGTCTATATCTACCGCAACGACACGGTGATGATTGACCGCTGGCACAACCGCACCAAGGTTGACACCGTGTACAGAAACTTTACGGAGTACGTGCACGACACCGTGCGGGTGATTGAAACCATACAGCCACAGAAGAGCGTTAAATGGTCGGTTAAAGACGATTTGAAAACCTTTTTGGCGTGCGTGGGATTGTCGGTTGTGCTGTTGCTTGGAATTAAGATATTCAGCGACTTAAAGAAATAATCGATGGCAAAAAGAAAACTAAAAGATTTACAGCAAAAAGCTGAAGAATTGAAGGCGAAACTCGGAGTCGGCACCATTTGGTTGGTTGAAGACAACGGCCAGTGGTTCACACAAAAGCCTGCGGCCGACTTCATCGCCTCGGTTCTCGGTTGCAAAGTAATTGAGTATTAACTAACAAAAACTGAAAAATATGTTACCACGTGTAAAAATTGTATTTGAAAACGGACTTATCGGGGCAACCAACCCGATAGACGACGGTGTGGCAGGATTCCTCTGCAACGGTGTGGCCGTTGCCGACAAACTTGCCTTGAACACGGCGTATCTCATAACGAAACTTGAAGACCTCGCGACGCTTGGAATCACTTCCGACGTTGACGATGCAAACAAACGCATCTACAAGGCGGTTCAGGAATTCTATTCCGAAGCGCCAGTAGGCACAAAGTTGTGGATTTACGTTGTAGCCGCAGTAACCACTATGGCTGAAATGCTCGACAAGGACGGAACCATTGGCAAGGCGTTTGTAAATGCGACAAACGGTGCCGTGAAATTTGTTGGTGTGATTCGCTCGGTTGATTCCGAATACGAGCCGACCATTGTTGACGGACTCGACTCCGATGTGCTTGCGGCTGCCGCAAAGGCACAGGCATTGGCGGAATGGGCTACGGAAAACAAATATGCTCCGTTCTTTGTGATTCTGCCAGGACTGTCGTATCAGGGAACTGCGGCATCGCTGAAAAATTTGGGAGAATATGCCTACAACCGTGTGGGCATTGTGATTGGCGACACGGTGGCAAGTTCCGCCGACGCCTGTGTGGGTCTGTTGTGCGGACGCATTGCCTCAATACCAGTACAACGCTCCGTAGCACGAGTAAAAAGCGGTGCAATAGCATACACGGCATTGTACATTGGTGCCGTGGCAGCCGAAAACGGAAATCCCGAAGTTATCCACGATTTGGGCTACATCTGCCCGCGCACGTTCGTTGGCAAAGCCGGCTATTTCTGGAGCGACGACAAACTGGCGACTTCACCAGCCGACGACTATGCCCTCATTCCTCGCCGTCGCACTATCGACAAGGCGTCACGTATTGCATACGCAACGCTCATAGAGGAACTGAGCGACGAAATTGCACTTACATCTGAAGGCAAGATACCTGCCGCCGTGTGCAAATCGCTCGAAACTACCGTTGAATCGGCAATAGTTTCGGGTATGGTTGGCGAACTCGGAACCGACCCCGACGACCAGACCGACAAAGGCGTGAAGTGCTACATTGACCCTGACCAAGTGGTTGTCGCCACATCGAAGGTAAACGTGCAGCTTCGCGTGAAACCGTTCGGTTATCTGAAGTACATCGACGTGTACCTTGGATTCTTGGTGGAATAAATTAAGAATTAAGAGGTAAGAATGGTTCTTACCTCTTGATTCCCAATCCTAATTCTTAATTATTAACTCTTAATTTTTACAGATTATGTTCAACAGTAGAGAATACGAATTCGCCGACGTTACGGTGATAGTAGGCGGCAAAGACATTACAGGTCTGCGTGGTGTGAAATACAGCGTGAAACAGGAAAAGGAAGCTATTTACGGCAAGGGAAACCTTCCGCATTCAATCCAGCGTGGAAACAAGTCGTACGAAGGCGAGATTTCGCTTTTGCAGAGCGAACTTGAAACACTCATAGCAAACTCGCCGAAACGCGACCTGATGGAATTGCAGTTCGACACGGTGGTAAGCTACGGCAATCCTGCCAACGGCGACGTGATGGTGACCGACAAACTCATCGGCTGCCAGTTCACCGAATACAACAAGGAAGTTAAACAGGGCGACAAATTCATGGAAGTGAGCCTGCCAATCATCTTCTTGCGCAAAGAATAAACGTAAAACCAGTAGAGACGCCACATTGTGACGTCTCTACATAAAACAAGATTCTCATGGAAAAAGAAACAAAAACTTTAATCGGTCAGGCAACCGAAAAACAAATTGCCGAATGGAAAACGCAATATGGCGAAGTTTGGGCTGCAACGTGCGACGGACACGTGGCATACTTGAAACGTCCAAGCCGTAAGGCATTGAGCTACGCAAGCGTGGCAGGGAAAGAAAATCCTATGAAATTCAACGAAATACTGTTGGAAGATTGTTGGATTGGCGGTTCCGAAGCCATTAAGAAAGACGACGGCCTGTTTCTGGGAGTTTCGTCGAAGTTGGCGGAACTGGTGGAGATTAAGACTGCGGAACTGGGAAAGTTGTAGAGGCTGCCACGGTTGGCGAAGGTGAATCTATACGGAAAGTAAACGCACAACTGCGGTACTACCTGCACATAGCCGACCCCGACAGCCTAAGCGACACCGAATGGGCAATGAGGTTCGCAGAACTTGTTTGGATAAGAAAAGAGGAAGCAAAAGGAAATAAGAACTAAAAACGTCTAAGAGGTTTGGGAAGGCTTGTACAGTTTTTAGCCTTTCGATTTTTACGACGATTCATACGGATAGGATACCTATCTATGTAAAAGTAAAGAATCAATATGGCGAAAATGTATTTCATCGTTTCTGAATTGTGAGGTAAATATACAACCAAAAAACACGAAAGTCAAGATGGCTAATGAAAACAAAATAGATTTCATTATAAACATTCTCGGTAATGCCAAGAAGGATTTGGAAACAATACGCAATGAAGTTGTTTCTACGAATACAGCATTTAACAAATTGGGCGATAAAATGCTCAGGCTTAATGCCATCATGGATGTTGCTGGCAAAGCGTTCAATGTTATTACCTCTAATTTATCGCAATGTACCGCCGCTTGGCAAGAAGAGGAAGAGGCACAAGCAAAACTTGCCGCCGTGATGAGCAATACCATGGACGCGTCGAGAGACGAAGTTCAAAGTATTCTTGACTTGGCAGCTGCACAACAAAAACTCGGCGTGATAGGCGACGAAGTTCAATTGGCAGGTGCACAGGAACTTTCCACGTATTTGAGTAAAAAAGAATCATTAGAGAAACTTATGCCAGTGATGAACGATATGCTGGCACAGCAATATGGTTTGAATGCATCGCAGGAGAGTGCCGCCCAAATTGCCACCATGATGGGTAAGGTGATGGACGGTCAAGTGGGAGCGTTGAGCCGCTATGGCTACAAGTTCACCGAGGCACAGGAACAGATTTTGAAATTCGGTACCGAGGAACAGCGTGCGGCTACTTTGGCCGAAGTTGTCTCGGAATCGGTCGGCGGTGTGAACGAGGCCTTGGCACAAACCGATGCAGGGAAACTCAAACAGGCGTCGAATAATTTTGGAGACCTTCAGGAACGTTTCGGGCAATTCTTTGAAAAATTGAAGGTGGCATCGCTTCCTCTGATGGATGTGCTTATGGGATTGGCGGAAAAACTGATGCCATTGCTTGATTCATTGATACAGCCATTTTCCGATGCTGTACAATGGGTAGTGAAACAAATAAACCAATTCGCACCGCTTTTCAAGAATGTAATTCCAATCGTCAAACTTATTTGGAACGGAATCAGTGAAGTTGGAAACAGCATCTCAAAGTTGAGTCCGTTCCTCGCCCCCGTGAAAGACGTGTTTGTGAATCACTTAATGCCCGCCATTGCCAACATTTGGGACAAAGTGACAAAAATAGTGTCTTCCATTATTGAATTTGTGGCACAAAGTGAACTAATCCGTGATTTGTGGGACGGAATAATGGGTGCCATAGGATTACTGGCAGATGTGTTCAGTGCCGCTTTCAGTGTTCTGTCGTGGGTTTGGGACAATGTGCTCAAACCGATATTGGATGGCATAGACGAAATCTATAAGGGCTTCAAGGCTGCTTTCAACGAGTTGCTTAAACCTATAAAGGCACTGTGGGCGTTTTGGCAACGCATAACTGGCAACGATGCAAAACTGGAAATAGAGGAAAAGGTTACTACAGCCGATACAGCTAAAACAAATGATTCCTCCACCCAAAATTCTTTGATTGCAGCAGTAAACGGTTCAACAAATGCGGCAACTGCACCTAACAGCGATACAAATTCTAAAGCTACTGCCGTAGCAACTGGCGGAACAAAGCATACCACCATAAACATTCAGGTGAGCGATATGATTAAGCAGGTTACGTTCAATGGAAGCACCGGGGAAAACATCGACGACATACGAAGAAACTTTGCCCAAGTTCTTAACCAAGTTCTTGGAATAGCAGAAATGACAATTAGTTAGAATTATGAATTCAAACGACAACATAAGACAATCAAGACAATTCGCATTCGGATTCAACGTATTGCACCCTCTTGTACCGTTTCAGCAAGAAGTTGACCCGAACTTGCTTATTCAGGAAGAAACTAAAAAATCGGTGAGATACAGCAATGGTGTTACCTACGAGGATGTATGTCCTGTTCTTATAAAATGGGAAGACGAAAAAGAATGGTGGAATTTCCCGTTGGAACCGCTGGTATCAATCACAGGGAAAAACAATATTGTAAAACGCAATGTACTGAAAACCGAAGTGGCGGGACGCTATCGCGGAACGGTCAAGGAACTATGGAGTCAAGACGATTTTTCGGTTTCCATAGCCGGTGTTGTAATAGGAACCGACGGTAAATATCCCAAACTGCTGATAGAACAACTCCGAACGTATTGCGAAACACGGAAGAGGTTGGAGGTAAAAGGCGATATTTTCAATGTGTTCAACATTCATTATCTCGCCATTGAAGATTATCAGTTCCCGTTCACAAAGGGGATAGAAAACCAGTCTTATACCATAAAGGCAGTCAGCGACGATTTCAACAAAGAGGCGTTACTATTAAAAGTTCAATAATATGTTGGTGATGGAATATGACATACAGATTGGAAACTATTTGGTTGGAATGCTCGACAGCGTTACAATCAACCGTTCTGTTGAGACTTTGGTCGATACGGCTAAAATCGTCATTCCAGGACACTTTATAAATGCACCGCTGAAAGAGGAAGATAAAATCAAGGTGGGCGACAAGGTTACCATTATGCTCGGATATGACGAAGACCTTAAAACAGAGTTTGAAGGCTATTTGAAAGCCATTCATACCGACGATGGAAGCATAACGCTTGAATGTGAAGACCAACTATACAAATGGAGAATTCCAGTGGCCGACAGGGAACTGAAAGACATACGACTGAAAACAGTGTTGCAGACCGTAGTGAACGAAGTGAACAAAAAACAGGGAACTGCGTACAAAGTTGACTGCGACTACGATTTTCTTTATTCTAAGTTCGTGTTTATGAAAGCAAAGGCATACGATGTGCTCGCTTCCATTCAAAAAGACTGCAAGGCGAACGTATGGTTCGACGGCGACACATTACACGTACACGCACCATATAGCAGAATAAAGAACGAAACGCCTGTATTGTTTGATTTTGCACGAAACATAGAAAGTTCCGACCTCAAATATGTGAAAGCCGTTGACAAAAATATTGAAGTGGAAGTTTCATTCAATGATGAAACAGGAAAAAAGAGTTCTATGAAATATGGAACAAACGGCGGTCAAAAAATTGAAATAACTGCAAGCACATCAGATACTGGAAGTCTAAAAAAACTTGCAGAATCGACGTACAACCTTTGGTGTTACGACGGATTCGAGGGAAGTTTCACTGGCTGGCTTGTACCATTTGTGGAACCGACAAACAAGGTGGAAATACGTGACGGGGAACGTGGAACACGTGAAGTGTATTACGTTCTTGCCACAGAAATCTCGTTTTCGTCGAGCGGCGGAGTCAGAAAAATAACAATAGGAAGACGAATGAATTAAAATCTATAATCACCGTGATATATGGGAGTCTTGTCCAAAATAGATATAGAAAAATTTGCTTTCCAACGTGAATCTACGAACTTGATGGAAAAATCTTCACCCGTATCAACGATTTGCCAAACACCACATGACCAATGTTTCGGTTTTTCTTTGACAAATTGTACGTCGAAATCACTCCATTCTCCTTTTTTAGCAATGTACAAATACAAGTCTGCTGATTCTTTTGGAGTTGTTACGATGCGTACAGTACCAAAAAGATTTGAGGTTTTCGTCATCATTCCATATTCCCATGTGTATGCACATGCGTCCAAATTTAGGTTAGGATTTTCGGGAACCTGTGCAAAGCCCGATATGGCTAAAAACTGCAATATGACAAATACAAATTTTTTCATACGAGTAAAACATTAACAGCCAAATATACGACAAAAATGAGCGAATATTCAGAAATACGAGAAAAATTAGAACGACTTGCAGGCAAAAGTGTGAAATTCCACGTAGCCGAGGTTGTTTCAGTAGAAAATGACACATGCACCATTGCGATGGGCGACACTACCATCAGCGACGTACGTTTGTGTGCGACACTGACTGATAACGAAAAAAACATTCTAATTGTTCCTAAAATTGGCTCATACGTGTTGTTGGCAGACTTGTCGGAAGGGAAATTCAACGATATGGTGGTCGTACAGTTTTCTGAAATTGATACCATTTCAATCAACGGCGGAACTCTCGGCGGACTGGTAAAAATTAAGGAATTAAAAACTCAGTTAGATAAAATGACGGCACGGATAGACGGGATAATGAAAGCACTGAAAAATGCTAAAACAACAGCACAAGATGGTGGTGCTACGTATAAAGCAGGAATAGTAGCAGTCTTGAGTTCATTGAACAACAAAGAAGATTTTTCCAAGATAGAAGATACAAAAATAAATCATTGATATGAACGGAATAAGTTTAGACACAAACACATACGATGCAGTAGTAAACGTAAAGCATGATGCGTTGGGCAATATTACCGAAGGTTTGTCGATAGGAGAAACAACGTATCAGAACCAAGCGTTGATACTCGGTTTACGTAAAGGAGAATTTAAGGAGTTTCCAACATTCGGTGTCGGACTTGAAGACTGCCTGAACGATAACGATTTTGTAGAATTGGAACGCGAAATACGTAAACAGTTCAAGTCGGACGGTCTATGGGTAAAAACAGTAGAAATTTCGCATTCAGGAATAAAAATAGAAGCAAACTATAAATGATATGAAAGTAAAGAATCAACAGTCATTGCTCGACATTGCAGTAGAACATTGCGGAAATGCTGAATCGGCGTTTGATTTGGCAATGCTCAACGGTTTTTCGCTTTCCGATGAGTTGGAGCGAGGTTCAGAGTTAAAGTCGCCAGGCGTGGTTGACGCGGATGTGTGTACCATGTTTGTTGCATATCGGCATTCACCCGCAACGGCAATCACCGGCGAACAGTACAACGAAACCATTGAAGGCGAAGGCGTGGAGTTCTGGGGGATAGAGTTCGATTTTATAGTGAGTTAATAGTTAAAAATTAAGATATATGGCACGAGAAATTAAAGTGATAAAAGACGAAATGACGGCGGAGTTCATAAGCAATCCCGCCGTGGTGGAAAAATACGGACTTGACACGGAAAAGTCGTTCGACGCGCAGTTCTCGAAGGCGAGCATAGAGAGCATACTGTTCTATGTGTTTGCGTTCTGTGCGTGGACGGTTGAAAAACTTTTCGACACGCACAAGGCGGAAGTCACGAACTACATTGACGAGATGAAGCCCCATTCGCTCCGCTGGTATGTGAACAAAGTTAAGGAGTTCCGCTTCGGCCAGTCGCTCATACCCGACACCGACCAATACGACGACACCGGCTTGACTGACGAAGACATTGCCACAATGCAGATAGTGAAGTATGCCTCGGCGGAGGAGACTAACGGCGCGTTGTATGTTAAAGTGGCAAAAGACAATGCGGGAGTACGCGGACAATTGACCGAAGACGAAGTGAATGCACTTACTTCGTATATGAACGAGGTGAAGGATGCCGGCGTAAGAATATACATACGCAACGCTCCAGCCGTTGATTTCAAGATTGACATTACAATATACTACAACCCGCAAGTTCTGAACGGCAACGGCGAATCGCTCATTGACGGCGGAACGCCAGTAGTTGATGCTATAAAAGACTATATAGAAAATCTTCCGTTCAACGGTGAGTTCCGCAACGTGGAATTGATAGACAGACTACAACAGGTGAACGGCGTGGTTATTCCCGAACTTGAAGGCACGTATTCAAGAATAACGAACGAAGACAACTATTCGCCAATCAATGCGAAAGAAAAGTCGTATAGCGGCTATTACGCATACGACAGTGTTAATTCACAAGTAAAATTTGAGCCGTATGCAAATATATAACGTAGATTTCAAGAAACTGGCTTTACTGCTATTGCCAACGGTGTTGCGTCGCCCGATACTATTTGCAGTGCTGAAATCGGCATGTAAGGCGTTCGACTCGCAACAGGCAGGATTATTCAATTTTCAGAACCAGTGCGATGTGCGGATGAAACACACTCCGCAAGTGTGCTATTTGAAAGCAATATTGAAACAGACATTCAACAAGAACTTCGACATTTACGACACCGAACAGGATTCGGGCGTCTGGCTCATTACGTACAAGGAAGTTGAACTGTATGTAAATATTATCCCCGTGGTCGAGGAATATACCATAGTTTATACGGAAAATGCGATAAACGACGTGACGGAAGATTTCTTTGTCGTTCACCCATTCTCGGAACAGAGTCAGCAATATAAGCAAATGGAGCGTATAGTGAACACCTACCGACTTGCAGGAAAGACACCCAAATACATTGAAACACAAAACAATTAAAAATAGGAATTATGGACAGACAGAATTTTTTAGGCGAAGGCCACAATTACGAAGGAAGGTTCCCAATATCGGCGAACACCTTCGATTTTATGCAGAACCAAATAGAATTTGTATCGCAGCTGGCTTCGGCATTTGGCGACAATGTGCTGCTGAAGCGTGCAACCGCAACAAAGCCAGGACTCATAGTACTGAACGGAGAACTGTTACCTTTGACAGCAGGCACATCAACCGGTAACTATTACCATATAGTAGAAAACAAGGAAGATATTGAAGCACAAGGCACTTTATATGCTGATGCCCGTGTGACGCGTTATGCGGAACGGACTTCGTCGTCGGCATCGGCAATAAAGGTTTCCAGTGTTGTTGACTTGACAGGGAGAGCAAATGAAGGAGAAACCATAGCAAACCAGTTCCTACCGAAAGGAGCAATTATAATGTGGAGCGGTTCGTGGAGCAATATACCCAAAGGATTTGCTCTTTGCAATGGCAACAACGGAGAAACCATAAACGACGTGACAATTCCCGATTTACGAGGAAAATTCATTGTTGGCGGGAAATCAGGGGATGCGGACTTCGGAACGGAAAATGGCACAGGCGGTTCTAAAACGCAAACACTTACAATAGACCAAATTCCAGCACATACACACACCTATCTAAAGGCAATCGACGGAACGCATAATAATGGCGGAGTTGCGAACTCAATACCTCTAAAATCATTGAGTTACGACACACAAAATACGGGCGTTGCTGGTAGAAATAGTCCCGCCCCAGTAAAAATACTTCCCCCATATTATGTGTTAGCATTTTTAATCAAAGTAATCTAAAAACAAACAACCATGGCAAGACAATCATTAGCAACAATTAAAAGTTGGTTCAAGCGAGGCGCGAAACCAACACAGCAGCAATTTTCCGACACGTTTGATTCGTTCGTTCACAAGGACGACCTTATTCCACAAGAAAAAATAGAGGATTTTGCCGACACCATCATCCAGATGCAGCACGACGTTGACAACGCCTTCGCCAATAGCATTGAGGAAGTGAAGGTAAACGGCGTTCCGTTGGAAAAGGAAGATAAAAGTGTGAACATAGAGATAGGACAATCACAGGCAGACTGGGAGCAAAACAACGAGGATGCCGACGGCTATGTGAAAGGCCGTACGCATTACGAAGAAAAGATTGAGGTCATAAGTATGGAAATCTCAGGAAGTGACGACCGTTTTGAATGGCCATTCACACCAGAACAGGGCGAAACATATAAGCTGACATACATAGAAGACGATACGGAGAAAACCGCATACGGCACTATGAGCGATGTAAGTCCGACACAGGAACATATAAATTTCGGTTCGGGTGTAGGTGCGGTGTACCATATAAAAGGTTCGAACGAAGGGTTCTGGAGTGGATTCGCTACTGTAGAATCAATAACAGTTGAAAAAGTGGACATTCACACGTTGCCGGAAAAGTATATTCCTGAATCTATTGCCCGTAAGTCGGAACTTGCCAATGTCGCGCATACTGGCGATTACGAAGATTTGGAAAACAAGCCCTCGATTCCCGATGCGGCCTCTATGATTGCAACGCACAACGCCGCACAAGACGCTCACAACGACATCCGCCAGATGGCACTCGGTGCTTCGCGAGGGACATCGTTCACAAACATTCAGGCATTGGTTACGGCACTGAACGCGGCTTCGGTCGATGCCTACCGTGTAGGCGACAATCTGTACATCGACACGCTTGATGTTGCCGATTTGTGGATTGCCTCAGTTGATTCAACCAATGTGCCATATACCTATACAAGCGATAACGACTTCGGTACTGCCGTTGCCGCAGGGCGTGTGCAGATTGGTTACTTCTTTGTTTCGCGGCTCGAAGGCGGTAAGGTGAACATAGACCTTGCAACTCAGTCGGCAAACGGTATGATGAGTGCATGGGACAAGACCAAACTTGATGGAATTACACGTGGAGCTACGAGAGTAACTCGTGGAACTGGTTTTGGCAAACAGACCGGATGGTGCATGGGTAGTATATATGTTTGGGATACACAATATCATAACCCCGGTGCACCCGATGACATTATTTTAATTTACGCACCCGACGTAAAGGTGACAAATGGAACAATTCCTGCCAATAGTGACGGTGTGATAGACATATCGGCTGCCGTTGCTGGTGAAATAGCAGCTGCTGTCGGTGCGTTGGAAGGAACATTGAGAGGTGATTACAATTCGCTGATAGGAAACCTCGCCTCGGATGTGAATTCAAATATGAATTCGCTGGCAAATTCTCTTTCTCAAGCAATTGCTGCGTGCCGTCAAAAAGCCCCTGTCGTGTCACTGTCAACAACTCTTGTTGCAGGCGGATTCAACGACTTGGGCGTATTGACCGACGATGTGACGCTTTCGTTGCCGGCAGTAACCGCAGGAACCGCACCTGAATTTAACGGTCAGTTCACGGTTGACGCGAACGGGGCTTTTTCGGTTACGTTCCCGACAGGGATTGTTATGGACGGCGACACGAACTTGGTCGCAGGCGGTGTGTACCAGTTCAGCATTTGCAACGGATTTGGTGTAATCATTAAAATGGCATAGCGATGAGTTCATTTAGAAGAATGTTGATGGCAAAACTCGCAAAAGACAGGGCTGTTGTGGAAAGCTACATTGAAGGTTACACCAATGCGGCATTGCACACGATTCATTACTCGCTCGACGGAGGCAACACCTACCAAGGCGTGACCTCCAATGCCGACGCATATTTCAGAATTGACCTGTCGTCGGCACCGACCACGTTGGAAAAATTGTTCTATCCCGGCGACGATGACGAACGCCGCGAGAATTTTGCCATTGTTTACGTAAATTTCTCGCACGTGGCCGACTCGTCGCACATAACAAATATGGCGTGGATGTGTAAGAACTTGAACGAACTCGCAAGTGTGAATCTTAATGGACTACAAGCGGCAAAACCAACCGACATAGGACAGATATTCAACTCGTGCGAGGCACTGACGGCATTGGATATGTCAATGCTCGACACAAGCCACGTTACGGCTTCGGTGACGAACCACGGATTCGCTACAATGTTGTATGGCTGCACGGCTCTTGAAACGGTGAAACTGCCTCAGTTCCCATCAACGGCATACATAGGCAGCAGTCCGTTCGGAATGTGTTCCGCTCTGACAACTATCAGCCAGTGCGGAACTATCGCAACGGATAAATTCCACGTAAATCAGTCCCCACTTACCCGTGCGTCGGCATTGGTGATTATAAACGCACTCGCCGACAAGACCGGCGGAACTGCTGGAACATTGAAATTGTCAGCAAGCACGCTTGCACTATTAAATCAAAGCGATATTACTATTGCTAATGGGAAGAACTGGAATGTGACGAGTTAAAAGCACCCGGCCAATTTTTCGAATATCTCACCCCCCGAAAAATCATTTAAAGCGAAGACCCGCTACCGAGTATATGTCAAAGTATCTCAAGCGGGTCTTCGCTTGCTTTATATGGGTGAGAGCCGCAAAAATAATAAAATATGAGTAATTACAATCAATCTCCGCTCCCTTTTATGGGGCAAAAACGTCGTTGGAGTTCAGAATTCCGACGCGCATTGAAAAATTTCGATAATTGTGACACATTTATCGACCTGTTTGGCGGCTCCGGGTTATTGAGCCGAATGGTAAAAGACGAACGTCCCGACGCTCGCGTAGTGTACAACGATTTCGACGATTATCACGTTAGGATTGACAATATCGGCAGGACAAACAAACTGCTTGCCGATTTGCGTGCAATTCTCGCCGACTGCGAAGACGGGAAGGTCGTCCGCGACCCGCAAAGGAAAAAGGTTCTAATGCGGTTACGGAAAGAAGCCCAGTCGGGATTTGTCGACTACATAACGCTGTCGAGTTCCCTGTTGTTCAGTATGAACTATGCTACTTCATACGAACAGTTTGCCAAACAGACCATCTATAACAACGTAAGGCAAACCGACTACAATGCCGACGGCTATCTCGACGGGCTGATAATAGAGAAAAAGGACTACCGAAAATTGTTCTATGAATGGTGCATCTGCGACAAGGTCTGCTTTTTGGTTGACCCTCCGTACTTATCGACGGAATCGGGAACATACACGGGATATTGGCGTTTGCACAACTATCTTGATGTGTTGCAGACTGTAAAAGGAACAAACTATTTCTATTTCACCTCGAACAAAAGTTCAATAATCGAGCTCTGCGACTGGCTGGAAAAGAACTACGGTGCATACAACCCGTTTCACGGTGCCACACGCGTGGATATAGTCAGCAGAATGAATTACAACAGTGTTTACACGGATATAATGTTATATAAAAGGAAAGATGTTGAATTCAATTTGAATGTTGATTAAATGGTGTTAAAAAAGCAAAGGCAGCTCTATCGGAACTGCCTCTGTTTTTTGTCCAAAAATGTACTTTTCAATTTGAAAAAGTGGATTTTTTGATTTGTGGGTTATAATATAGACATCCTGTGTATAAAAATATGGAATATAATTATGTTTCTTTACAGACACCATATATGGCCTTGGTATAAGAGCCTGTTCGGCTGGATTTGTAATCCAGCCGTTGTGAGCATAAGGATTTGTAATCCGATCGAACAGAAATTACAGTTATCCGTTTCATAATTTTTAATTCTTAATTCCTAATTATTCCTTCACAAACTTATACGACTCCTCATTTACCACCAGCACATACGTACCCGCTTGTAACATAGAGACATTTATCTCTGCCGAAAACCCTACATTCTGTTGCAACAAAAGTTTGCCTTGCAGGTCGAAAATTTTGATTCCGTTGTTGTCGGTGGGCAAAGTGAGGGTTAGAAAGTCATTTACGGGGTTGGGGGAAATGGAATGTTGCACGGTTTCAAATGATTCTATTGCCGTACGTTCATAATAACATTCTTCATAGTTTGGATTATGCCAAATGACATCTTTTCCTTTTTGGACGCAAAGAAGACTCGTATAATATCTTGCACCAGTATATCCGCCCGGGATAAATGGTAACATATCAAAAGTAGGGGAAAAAATAGAACCGATGTCTTCAATAATTATATCAAGATATTCATCTTTGTAATCTAATGGAATAAAAGAGTCATCATCTTCATTCATTTTTTTATAAAATCCCCAACGAGCCTTTTTCATTGAGTTAACGACTATAGAGTCAGAAATCAACGTGATTTCATAGTTAGAATCGAACCGATACCCAATATTATTAGAAAAATTGTATGCCAATTTTTCTTCTATCTTATCTTTACAGATAAAATAAACATTTTTATTTTCTTCTCGAAAATATCCTAAAACCTTCCAGCTCTTTCCATTATCAGAGGACTTTAACATTTTTTTATATAAAATAGCATTTATAATTGTGTCTTCATCATATTTGTAACGAACGGTTTCTATTGTGGGAATTTTGAATTGCCACATTTCTTCGTTTTCCTCAACAATATATGCCCACTCCATATCGTCGTCAACAAAAGAAAAATCTTCTTGTGAAAAAGATATTTCGGCAAGAAATACAGTTAATAAGAAGAATAGTATTTTTTTCATACCGGTAACTTTTAGTTTTCAAAGATAGTTAATTTGGCAAGAACGGATTTACAACATTGATTTTCCCGTAATTATGATTAAATAGTCCCCCTATTGTAATTATAACATCAGCTGGATTGAATATTTCAATTGTGCCATTTCCATTCAATGTCAATGTTCCGCCACTTTCAACGGTTATTCCTGCCAATGATGTCTTTCCCCCATTGATTATTAGTTTTGCTCCACTTTTAACGTAGATTCGGTGGCTTGCCTGCATTGAAATCGTTCCTGTCAATGTTAATGTCGCATTATTTTTAATAATTAAATCTCCACAAATTGTTCTATTGTTAGACCATGTTTGTGATGTTGTTACTTCTGTATCGGGTATTGTCAAGGGAGTAAAGGGTAAAATCGGTTGACCATATTCATTCACAGGTCCAATGGATGGATCAGCATCATTTCCATCAGGCGTATCTGGGGCACAATCGGGACACGTCGCAGGTTTTGTCCCAATTCCCCAATTGTAGTAACCATCGCCATCCATATCAACACAAACAGATGATTGTTCATACAGTGAATCCGAAGAATAAGGACCTTTCAAAAGTACACTCCAATGTATATGCGTAATGGGAGTCTTTATGTTAACAAAACCATTTTCTCCCCACGTGTTTCCCCAACTATTTTTGAAAATCCATATTATGGAAGAGTCTGTCGAATCTGTATAATATCCTACTAATGACATTGCATGTGTAAGCGAATCTATTCCACTACTAATTGGACCATATTGTACAAGTAATTTTTGTAGAGTGTCTATATATTGTGTTGAACTTATAATTCCATAGTCTTCAAAATCAGAGATATAATATCTAGGAATCATGTTCTGAAGCGAGGCGATACAGGATATTGTATCGGAGTTTCCATATGAGAATAAAGTTTCTTCGACGATGCCATTGTTACGAATATAATTAGATGTATTAAATGGCGACCATCCGCTTCTACAATTTCCCATAGGATTACATGATATTAGTTCTTGTTCTGATAGATCAAGATCCCATAGTCTATTGTTATGTAAATTAAACAAACTTTCTGTCGTGGCAATAAGAGAAAATATTGCACAACTACCACAACTTCTTTGATCTTTTACTGAAGTTATCCAATTTTGTCCATGAAAATCACGATAATCTCTATTTGCAACATAAGTTCCTGTAGACGTATATCCTGATGTGTCTTCGGCATAGCATATCTCAAAGACCCCACTCCCATATCGACGAAATAAATATAGTAATGAGGCATCTGCTAATGGGCAAATGTCTCGAACATCATTATAGTATGACATTGCCATATCAGAGATTTTAGCAGTCCATTTTTTATCGTGTTTTATTAACCATTCATTTATTTCCTCAATTTTTTGAGTTTCTTTAATCAATTTTATGGAATCTTGCATTCTTGATATGTCACTCCATTTGTGATTTTTTGAAGTCGAATAAAATATAGTGTCAAGCGACAAAATGCAATCATGCAATTCAACAATCATTTTTTGAGGATGAATCATGTTCATAATCTCTGTTTCCTCTGCGTATTTACGCAAGAAAAGTGTTTTAGACGATTTAACAAGGGATATGTCCTCATATACCAAATAATACAAATCATCGGTATCAACTAAAAGAATCTTTATTGCCCCGTTATTTGATAAAAATTCAATATTAGCCGAAATTGTAAAAGACGTTATCTCACTTTTCTCGTCCAAAAATATCGAACTATTTTTATAAAACTCCTTATGAACAATTACAACTTCTTCATTATTTTCCTCTTTAATCTGTGAAAACAGGGGTTTTGCAAATAAAATAATCAGCAAAAAAGTTTTTATACACTTATTCATGTCCATAATTATACACTTTATAACTATATGAATTTACTTGTTGCTCAATCTTTATGATATACATACCATTGGGAATATTTTTTGAGGATATTTCTATGTCTGACACGATTTCCTTTGACAACAATAAATGCCCATCTAAATCAAAAAACTTAACTAAGGTTGGCTCGTCTTTCGGAAGTTTAATGTATATTGTATTTTGCTCAAGAAAAATTGATGGTTCTTCCTTTATATTTTGTATGGTTTCCCTTATCTCACAATCAGAATAAAAATCATTAAGATAAAAAAGTTGATTATCACGATGGAAACACAAAACCTTTGTCTCCCAAGCACCTGGATTTGGAAAAACAAAATCTATCCAAAATGGATGTTTGCAAGAACCCATTCCTTCTATCCAAATATCAGTTTCTTTCTCAATACCAAATTGACTGTGTCTTGAATATTCAACCATTAGTTTCTTTTGATCTGCTGTGTCCATCACTTGTAGGCATACTACGGTTATAGATTTATTTCCTATCTCAAACGATTCGTCTGGCTCTAATGTGAAGTCATATAATAAATATTCTCTTTCGTTTGACAGACAATAAACTTTTCCATCCGTTTCCCGAAAAAGTTGGTTTTTATATGAGGTTTTTTGATACAATTTACCATTTACCACGGTATCTTTCATTATCTCAATTGTATATGTTGTTTGACCAGGATTCAAACAATCTATATTTGTTTGAATTATTTTCCATTCACACGTTTCTTGAGAATACAATGACGTATAAAGACAAAAGGATACTATCAATAAAAAGAATCTCATTGTTTTTCTATTTTAATCAGTTAACACCATTTGTTTACTTCCAATCAATTTGCCATCGGTTATCAGGCTGTAAATATACAAACCTGCCTGCAATTCAGAACCATGAATTGTTTCAAAAGTTGCACCTCTGCCCGTAACAGTGATTGATTTTACTTGTTTGCCTTGTAAATCATACACATACAATGTGGCATTTGTAACCGATTGCGGCACAAACATTTCTATTCTCGTTTCCGAAGAAAAAGGATTTGGTTTGTTTTGCGAAAGTGATGCAGGAGTTTCGCTTGTCTTTTCTTCGGTAAACAAGGAGGTGGATTTTAGTTCTACCGATTCATAGATTCCCATTTTTGCTATGGTTTTCTCCAACTCGGTTATTTTTTCTTGCTGTTCTTTTATCGCTTCTATTAAATATGGAATAAGGCTGGTGTAAGACACCAATTTCCCGCTTGTACTGTCTGCGGTTTTCACTATCTCAGGGATTACCTTTTCAACTTCCTGTGCTATTAACCCAACGTCTCTTTTCCCATTTTCATCGCCTTTCCAGTTAAAGGTATAACCGTTTAATTCACATACCTTTTCTAATGAATTCTTTTCCAAAGGTTGGATGTTTGTTTTAGCATCCCTATCGGATTTTTCATATAATTTTTTGCACTGAAGGTTTGCATATCCACTCAGTGCCCCTATGCCATACATAACAATATCTGTACTGGTGGTCGCAAGACGTGGATCCGTTGCACCAGTTTGTATCTGCAATGAAGCATGACCATTGTCGGATTGTATATACACATTCCCTTTTACGTGCAGTTTATTAAAAGGCGAATTTCCGCATCCTATACCAACCTTCCCATCATCACGAATAAACAATTTATAATCTTGATTACCAGCAGAATTGTTTGGCTTCCAAAAATTTAGACCTCCACCATAATACTCTACAGCCCAGTGGGGAGTATGCCAAGTGGAATCGCATCCAAAACGAATGTCTGTATCATATGGAAGATAAATATTTCCCGAATAATTTTCCACCTTCACATTGTGTGGGAAAACCACAGAGCCGTTACTTAATACTTTCATTTGTGCCATTGCTCCCATTGCCACGCAACAAGAAACAAAAAAGATTACTGCTCGTTTCATATAGTTTTACTTTTTAAGATTAATTTTTACAAATCTAAAAAGTAAACAGATAAAAACAATGATTTTATAGAATAAAAATTGCTTAGTGTAATTTATACACTAATATAATATATTGATTGTCATTACATTATAAAAGTACAGTATTTTTTACTTATTCGGCGTAATCTGCACATACACATTGCCGCCAGAGGTGATTTCAAATGATTTTGAAATGGATTTTTCGGTGTCGGTTTCGAATTTGTCGCGCCAAATCACCACATATTTCCCGGGCTGGAGTGTAAACACATCGGATTTTCGGGAGTCGGAACTCAAATAGGTCACAAATTCCAAATCTGTGTTTCTGTCAATATAAATAGCACCTATGCCAAGCTGCGGACGGTTAAACGTAACGTGTCCGGGCTGTGGGATTTTCACGGTTTTGATTTCGTCGGGTTTTATTTCCACATCGTAGAAATAGGTGCGTGGCATAGTGAGCACCTCCAAGTCGTATTTTCCTGTAATGTATTTCACTTTTTCGCCTGCCTGCTGCACGTTCAGCGTGTTCATATCGCCTTTCTGGCGTACAATCGTAGGCAATGGATTCGCCATATTGAAACCGTACGGGCGTTCAACAACCAAATACCCTTGTGGCGCATCAATTTTCACTATGGTGTGTTTCCCCGGCTCAAGGTTTATGTTGTCGGCATACACAGGCGGCATAGTGTGAACCTTTATTTTGTACGAAACAAGCGGGTCGAGGAACATTACATCGGGTTCGCCCGGCTTGATAACCGAATGCACAAAATTATAGTGGATAAAGCCGCTCGAATTGTCGTAGAACGTCATTGGAACATCGGTTTCGCGAGGTTTTTTGTACGCATCGAGCAGATACACCTGCAACGGCGTGCTCATCAATGCCCGTTCCATAGCCTGACTTAAAATCGGCTGAAAATCGAGTTCGCCGCGTGCGCTGAACACTTGTCCAGCACAGTCGAACAGTTTTTTGAAATCAACATCGTTGCCAATGCCAATAATAAACGGTTTCAAAATCACACCTTTTGCCTGCAATTCGCGCGAAATGGCGCACGGGTCGCCGTCGCAGGCTTCCACGCCATCGGTAATGAGGAAAATAATGTTACGGCAGGTCGTGTCGGGCGGAAAATCCTTCGCCGCCTGTTCTATGGAATACGCAATCGGCGTGGTGCCGTTTGGCTTGAGGTTCAGGATTTTATTCATCACTTCGGGGGCGTTGTTTTTCCCAAAAGGGACTTCCAAATGCGAATCCTTGCAGTCCTGTGGTGGAAACGGCGAACGGTTTCCATACATTCGCAACGCAATTTCCACATTTGGGAGCTTCGCAACGCTGTCGATAAATGGAATCAGAATACTTTTTGCCACATCCATTTTCGTGTTGCGTTCCCAAATGCCCATCATACTGTACGAACCATCGAAAATGAATAATATCCTCGTCTTAGGCATTACATTCGGAACTTCAGCCAATTGCTGCGCCGCACAAGGGGTAGGTCCCATTGTCAACACTGCAAGAATTGTGGCAAATATGTTCCGAATCGTTTTCATTCCATTCAACTTGATTACAAATATATGGTTTTTGTCTATTTTTGCCAATAGAAAGTTGTTTTATGTATGGAACAGTCAAAGTTACAATTATTTAAGGATTCCATTGCCACGGTAACCGATGTCGATGCGCTTATTGCCGCATTACAAACCGAACGACAAACGAGCATTCGTATCAATCGATTGAAAATCAACGAATTGAATTTGCCGAAAGTCCCGTGGTGTGAGACAGGTTTTTATTTAGAAAAACGACCAGTTTTCACGTTAAATCCGCTGTTCCATGCTGGTGCGTTCTATGTACAGGAAGCATCGTCAATGTTTCTCGAACAAATCATAAAACCATTCGCGACCCGTCCTCTTCGTGTGCTTGACGTATGCGCCGCGCCAGGCGGAAAAACCACGTTGGCGTTGCCGCTTTTGCCCGAAGGAAGCCTTCTTGTGGCAAACGAAGTAATCAAAAGCCGTGCGCAGATTCTTTCGGAAAACCTTGTGAAATGGGGCTATTCGAACAGTATTGTAACCAATAATGACCCAAAGGATTTTAGTTTTCTCAAAGGCTTTTTCGACTTGATTTTGGTTGATGCGCCTTGTTCGGGCGAGGGAATGTTCCGCAAAGACGACGATGCCATTTCCGAATGGTCGCCCGAAAATGTTGATTTATGCAGCAAACGGCAGCTCCGCATTCTCTACAATGTTTGGGATTGCCTTGCTCCCGAAGGAATGCTGATTTACAGCACTTGCACGTTCAACGAAAAAGAAAACGAAGATGTGGTGTCCCGATTCATTGCTGAAAACAACGCTGTGTGCGAAAAAGTCATCTTACAGCCCGAGTGGAACGTTACCGAACGAGAAAAAGATGGCGCAATTTCGTACCGATTTTTCCCTCACAAAACTAAAGGAGAAGGCTTTTCGCTGTCTGTCATCCGCAAACACGACGGAACGGACTATTCGTTACCCAAACGCACACAACCGAGCGGAAACATCGCCTCGTTTGCAAAAAGTTTCCAGACATACAATTCGTTCTTAACTAATGATAATCAATTGATCTACAGTGATAAAAGGAATGTTTTGTGGTCATTCCCGCAAGAATACCAGCAAATTCTGTGTGAAATCAGTTCGCATTTCAATATTGTACATGCAGGCACGCCGCTCGTTGAGTTGATGGGCAACAAACTCAATCCACATCACGGATTGGCTTTTTCCATAGCATATAATGCTGATTCATTTCCCCGAATTTCTGTGGATTTGGAAACGGCGGTGCGATATTTCAAAAAGGAACCATTGTCACTGCCACAAGCAGAAAAAGGTTGGGTCAACCTTATGTACGAAAACGTTTCCGTTGGTTTTGTGAAAAATATTGGAAACCGCGCCAACAATCCCTATCCGCAGGAATGGGCAATCAAAATGAATGTGGATTACAGCCGTTTATCCGAAAATTGTATTGAATAGATGATTGTAGAAACCGATGCAATAATTCTTCAAACACTGAAATACTCTGAAACGAGCATTATTGCGCACATTTACACCCAAGCGTTCGGCAATGGCACATACATAATGAACAATGTACGGACAAATCGCTCGAAAATGGCGTTTTTCCAACCACTTTCGCTTGTTCATATCACAGTTTATCGCAAAAAAGACCCGAAGCAAATCCATCGACTCACATCAATCTCGTTTGCGCAAGTGCCACAAAGTATTACAGGTACGTTTTCAAAATCATCTATGGCGCTTTTCATTGGCGAAATGGTAAACCGAATTTTTACCGAAGAAGAAGAAAATCCATCGTTTTTTGCGTTTTTCAAGGCGTTTGTCGTCCTATTGGAAAACACGACAAGCAATTATGCTAATCTCCACATATTGTTTTTGTTACATCTGACAAAATTTATGGGGGTTGCGCCGCAGAACAATTTCTCTGTGGAAAAAACAATGTTTTCGCTTTTGCACGCGCAATTTGTGGATGCCGACACGAACAACAATTGTTTGTCGGAGAAACAAAGTGTGCTGTTACACAGGATTTTGCAAACCAATGAAATTACTGATTCCATTGCATTGACGAATTCGGAGCGACAAGAATTACTGCAAATATTATTGCGATACTACGATGTGCATATCTGCAAGACGCAGAATATTAAATCGTTAGAAATTTTAAAGATGGTTTTTGAATAAATCGCACTGTGCGATGCCGTCTTTTTCCACCAACATTTGTTCTCCCGTTTCCATACACTTCAGCATCACCTTGTTTTGAGCAATTTCGTCACTGCCGGCTATAGCTACAAACGGAATTTTACGTTCGTTAGCATACTGCATCTGTTTTTTCATTTTCGAAGCATCGGGATACAATTCGCAAGCAATGCCATTTGCACGGAGATTCGCCACTATCGGCATACAATATACGGCTTCGGCGTCACCAAAATTGATAAATAGTAATTTTGTGGATTCAATGGTGTCGTTAGGATATGCATTTAATTGATTCAGAACGTCATAGATTCTGTCAGCACCAAAAGAAATTCCCACACCCGATAATCCCGGCATTCCAAAAATTCCCGTAAGATTATCGTAACGACCTCCGCCACAAATACTTCCCATTTCCACATCGTTTGCCTTCACCTCGAAAATCGCGCCAGTGTAATAATTTAGTCCACGGGCAAGCGTCAGGTCGAGTTGCAATGTGGCACGAATGCCACAATTAGCAAGTATTCCAAAAATATATTCCAATTCCGCAACGCCTTTCATTCCCGTTTCCGAAGCGGCAAGAATGGTTTTTAACGCGGCAATTTTTTCATCCGTAGAACCTTGGAGCATAATAATTGGTTGCAATGCCTTGATTTTTCCCTTGGAAAGACCTTTTTCCATCAGCTCGGCGTTCACATTGTCAAGTCCGATTTTTTCAAGTTTATCAATTGCAACCGTAATGTCAACTATGCGTTCAGGTTCGCCAATAATTTCGGCAATTCCCGTTAAAATTTTTCTATTGTTGATTTTTACCGTTATGTTGATGCCAAATTTAGAGAACACAGTGTCAATAATTTGCACAAGTTCCACTTCGTTGAGCAACGAATCACTGCCAACAATGTCGGCATCGCATTGGTAAAATTCGCGGTAGCGACCTTTTTGTGGACGGTCGGCGCGCCAAACAGGTTGAATTTGGAACCGTTTGAAGGGCAACTGGATTTCGTTGCGGTGCATTACCACAAAACGGGCAAACGGCACAGTCAAATCGTAGCGGAGTGCTTTTTCACAGAATGCGTTTGCCAACGCAAGCGGCGAGGCATTTGTATATTCCTCTGCGCCAACTTTTTGTTTAAAATCTCCGGAATTCAGAATTTTAAAAATTAATCTATCTCCTTCTTCGCCATATTTCCCCATCAACGTTTGCATGGTTTCCATTGCTGGCGTTTCGATTGGAAGATAGCCATAGGTTTTATATACCGAACGGATTGTGTCGAAAATATAGTTCCGCTTCATCATCTCCACAGGGGAGAAGTCACGCGTTCCTTTTGGAATTGACGGTTGTTGTGCCATAGATTACTCCAATTAGAAATTCGCAATTCTAATAATGTCGGCGAACACACCTGCTGCCGTTACTGCCGCACCTGCACCTGGACCAATTACAATCAATGGTTGAGTACGGTAGTGCGCCGTTGTAAACGAAATAATGTTGTCGCTACCCGTAATGTTGTAGAACGGATGCGAAGCGTCAACAGCTTTGATTTCGGTACGTGCCTTGCCGTTTTCGTATGTTGCGATGTATTTCAGGTGTTTGCCTTCCTTTTCGGCTTGTGCGAATAGTTTTGCAAATTTCTCGTTGTCGTATTTTTCAAGAGAATCCCACAATTCCTCCACCGTATTGGTTTTCTGGCTTTCCTCTGAAAGACAGTTTTCTACGTCAACATCTTCTAAATTGAATGTGCAACCTATTTCGCGTGAAAGAATCAAAATCTTACGGGCAACGTCCTTGCCGCCAAGGTCGATTTTCGGGTCTGGCTCGGTATAACCTTTCTGACGTGCTTCCTTCACCGTTGTTGCAAAATCTTTTGTTGACGAGCAGTTGCTGAAAATAAAGTTCAGCGAACCTGAAAGAATTGCCTCAATCTTGATGATTTCATCGCCACTCTTGATTAAGTCCTTCAATGTGCTGATGACTGGCAACCCTGCGCCCACGTTGGTTTCGTAATAGAAACGGGCACCTGTTTTTGCTGCAAGAGCATGAATGTTTGCATAGCGTTTGTAGTCGCTTGCGTTGGCAACCTTGTTAGGCGTAACCACCGAGATATGTTTTTCCAACATTTCCTCGTATTTGTCGGCAACGGCATAACTTGCTGTGTTATCGACATATACGCTGTTTCTTAAATTCAGTGCCTTGATTTCGGCAACGTATGCGTCCAAGTCGGGTTTGCAACCTTTTGTCTTAATCAACTCTTCCCAATTGTTCAAATCAATACCGTCGGTATCAATCAGATAACCGTCGATATTTGAAATACCCACAATCTTCACGTCGATTTTATTTTGTTTAATCAGCGTGTCGTGTTGCGCGTTCACCTGACGGATAAGTTCGCCACCGATTGTTCCTGTTCCCACAACAAACACATTCAACGTGGTTGTATTCGACAAGAAGAATGATTCGTGTAATGAATTGAGTGCCTTGATTTTATCTTTTTCGTTGATAACAACCGAGATGTTCAGCTCGCTTGCTCCTTGTGCAATTGCAACAACGTTGATTCCGTTGATACTCAAAGCGTTGAAGAACTTGCTTGCCACGCCGGGGATGTTTTTCATATTTTCACCTACGGCGGCAATAATCGAAAGATTGTTTTCAACCTTGATAGAGTCAATCAATCCCGATTTCAATTCCATCTCAAACTCTTTGTTCAGAGCGTCTTTCGACTTTTGTGCCTCGTTAGGAAGCACGGCGAACGTGATGGAATGTTCCGACGAACATTGTGTAATCAAAATCACGTTGATTGACGCTTCGGCAACGGCACGGAACAGACGCATTGAAATGCCTGCTTCGCCAATCATACCGCTACCTTGCACGGTTATCAAACTAACTTCGTCGATGGAAGAGATACCTCGAACGCGTAATTCGGAATTTGTGTTTTCCTTCGAGATGAGCGTTCCTTTTGCCGTTGGGTTGAAAGTATTTTTTATAATCACGGGAATATTTTTTGACATTGCTGGGATAACAGTACGTGGTTCAAGAACTTTAGCCCCGAAGTGCGAAAGTTCCATTGCTTCGGCGTAAGTTACGTGTTCGAGTGGGAACGCTTTTTTCACCTTACGTGGGTCGGCGGTCATCATACCGTCAACATCGGTCCAGATTTCCAAGATGGAAGCATTGATGGCACGAGCGAAAATTGCAGCCGAATAGTCGGAGCCACCACGGCCGAGTGTAATAGTTTCGTTGTCGTCGGTGCTGGCAATGAATCCTGTTGCCACAAACAATGTGTTAGTATTATTGATTTTTTTCTGAATGAGTTCGTCGGTTTTTTCAAAGTTGACCTTTGCTGCACCAAACGTTTTGTCTGTTTTGATTACCGTGCGTGCATCAAGAAATTCACAATTCACGCCGCTTTGAGCGATAGTTTTTGCGATGATGTATGCCGAAAGACGTTCGCCCACGCTGGAAACTAAGTCCAACGAGCGAGGCGTAAGTTCGCGGATAAGCGAAATACCAGTAAGAATATCTTTGAGTTCCGAAAGGACATCGTTGGTGTATTGCTCGCAGTCGTCTTTGTAACTACCAGATAATAAATTGTTTATCGTTTCAAAATGACGATTTTTGATTTCGGTCAACGTTTGGGTGAAATCGGTTGTGCCTTTTTCTGCCTTTGTGCAGCATTCAATCAACATATTTGTGACACCGCCAAGAGCTGATACCACAACAACTAACTGTTCCTTTGCGAGATTTTCCTTAATAATCGCAATCGTTTTCGTAATGTTTTCGGCGTTCTGCACCGAAGTTCCACCAAATTTTAAAACCTTCATAGATGTTATTCAAAAGTCTCCAAAAGTAATACAATTGCTGAATTTACGCAAAAATGAAATGGATTTTTTTGAATTAGTGGTTCTTCTCAATTTGCATTTTCCCGTTAACATAATTCTGCACATTTGCTCGCACAGCACCACACACAACCATTGCAATAATTATAATTTTTCTGTTAACTGTTCTATAAATCGTTGATATAATTGCAAATACACATTGTAATCTGCATTGTCCTTATGTATCAACATTGCCGAATAATACGATATTCCATCAAAATCAATGGTTGCCGTTTGAAGAGTGTAGTTTTCTTTATGCAAATAGGAATTGAACCACATTTGAAACAATCTGTTCCGAATGTGTTGTTTTCCATCCATTGAATCGCAGATATAAACAGCTACACGATTTTTTTCTTCAAAGAAATGTTCAAAAACTGCAATTATTGTTTCTTTCAGTTTTACATCCTTAAGCGATGGCGTTTTCGTTTTATTTTGGATATAAAATTGATATACACCAATTTCTGAAATCATAAAATCTTCTGTAAATCCAATCTGCAATTGACAACCATTGTCAGTATGGAATTTAAAAGAGGTATCTGATTGAAAAGAAACTTTATATGGTGCAGTTTTATTTATCTTGGCAGCGGAAAGTATAATTTTCATTTGCCTACCCGCAAAGGAACTACGCCAATTTTTTTCATTTCTTCCAACGATAAATTATGTTCAATAGCGTATTCCCACTTTGAACGCAGTGCGATTGCCTGTCGAAAGGCCTCGGCGGCTTCTTCTCTTGTCTTGTATGTCTTAAATTTTCCCATTTTGTGTACGTGTTTATGTGGCAAATATACAATTTCTACTTGAAAAATCCAATTTCATCAAAGTTTTCGTATTCTATCGGGAATATGTGTCTATTTCAATATATACTCAACCTTGTCATTCCCAAAACCACAGAAACCTTTATCGGAAGAGAATCTCATCCACGTGTAGGTAGGATTTTCTTTGTTGGCGATGATGGTGTCGATTGCAGATTTGTTGCGCATGGAAAACGAAAATTCATTCTGAACTTCATATGATTGCTGTATGATATATCGGAAGTTAAACGTATTTTTATCTACATTTAAATCTATGAAACTCTCACCCGAAATAATTATATTCTGGTTTTCTAATCGCATACTTGCAAATGGAAGACATTCACAGTCACAATTACTTTTGAACGACCAAGCTTCGCTGCCATGAAATTCGGTCATCGTAAACGTTAATGCGTCATTGTCGCTAATGAACTGACATTTTTGATTTTTTTCATACGAAAAGAAGGGCACATTGGGAAAAGGGTCACATTCGATTGTTTTACACGATGTTGCTATTACGCAAACTATGAGTACAATTTTCTTCATCAATTACTCTTCTATCGAACAATTCTTTTTCAAGAATAAATTCTCGATTACCGATAATAGTATGTAGCAAAGAATGATATACGTAAGGGCGCGGAGTTGCAAAATTGCAAGCAGCAGAACCGCCAAAATCAGAAATCCGTAGCGGATTTTGTTGTCGTTCCAACTATAATTTTTGAACTTGAGCGAAAACATTGGTATTTCGGAAACCAGCAACACCGAGAATACAAGCACCAGCACGTCGATTATTATCACAGGAATGTAGTCGAGGTTAGGCATAAATGCGAACGATGCAAAGAAAATCGCGTTTGCTGGCGTTGGCAACCCTATAAATGAGCACGTTTGGCGTTCGTCAATGTTGAATTTAGCAAGGCGAAGCGCCGAAAACGCCACAATAATATATGGAAAGAACACCAATGCGTAGTAGTACCATTCAAGCGGTTCGTTTTCCACCAATGTGCCAGCAAACAATATATGTTGGATAATTCCCGAAGTGATTGCAGCTGGTGCGAAACCAAAGGTGACGAGGTCGGCAAGCGAATCGAGTTCTTTGCCGATTGGCGACGAAACCTTGAGCAAGCGCGCCGAAAATCCGTCACAAAAATCGAAAACTGCGCCGCAGAATATCAGTGCAACCGTCCATTCGAGCGATGCAAACTGCGAGGTTGCGACAACAACAGCAAATACTCCGCACAGCAGATTGCAGAGTGTAAGTATATTTGGAATATGTTTTTTCATTGCAATGAATTTTTATAAGTGCAAGGTAGTTGATTTTTTCATACAAAGTTCTTTTTAAAGAATTTTTTGCATCACAATCACATCTTCGTAGCCTGTTTCGTGAATCAGCCAGTCTTTTTTTATGCCGACTTGCTGAAATCCCGCTTTGGAAAACAACGAGATGCTAATGGTATTTCCGACGGGAATTTCCACATACGTTTGATGAAGCAAAAGCATTGAACGACAATATGTTAGTAAACAATCCAATGCTTTGGTGGCAAATTGTTTGTGTTGGAACTGTTCCGCAACAAAAATCCCTATGCCAGCACGACGATTGTGCGCGTCAAAATCATATAAGTCAATGGCTCCCACCGTTTTACGGGTTGACTTGTCTTCAATCATCAAGCGGAGTTGTTTTGCCGCGTAAATATCGGTTTGCGCTGCTTCAATATAGTCGTGGAGCATTTGTCGCGAAAACGGTGCAATGGTTGAGCTCACTTGCCAGATTTTCGTGTTGTTTTCCCACTGGTAAAGCAATTCCTCGTCGCTCGGTTCCAATGCGCGAAGACGCAATTCTGCCGTTTCAAGTAGCTGTTCGTATGTCATAATCACCATTTTGAAGCGAAAGTACGAAATTTTGCGTTATACGAAACAGCAAATCATTTACGTTTTTTATACCTTTGCGTTTGTATGAAAAAAGTTTTCAAAATAATAGGGATAAGTCTCGCAGTTGTAGTGTTCGTTCTTGTGGTTGCGGCGGTGGCTGTCCCGTATTTCTATAAAGACGAGATAATGCATGTGGTGACCGAAAAGGTCGGCAAGCAAATCAAAGCAGATATTTCATTGAGCAAAGTCGATGTGAGTGTGTTTGGAAACATTCCCACAATTTCAATCCAGATGCACGATGTGTTTGCAAGGTCAACAGAAACGTTTCGCCGAAGCGAATTCCGTGGAATTTCAACCGACACGGCTTTTTATGCAAAACGTGTATTGCTGTCGTTCAATGTGTTAGATTTTTTGTTTAAGAATTACGTTGTGCAACAAGTGGTTGCGCACGACGCAAAGGTGAATTTCTTTATGGATTCGCAGTCGCACCACAACTGGGGATTTTCAATTGAGTCGGATAGCTCGGGAAACGATATGTTTGTGGAACTGTCAAAAATCCGATTCCGCAACACGTTGCTGGAATACCACGATGCGGCATCGAACATTTCCGCTTCGGAATGGTTCGACAAAATTAATTTTGCGGGAAAATTTCAAGGTGACGACTTTTTCGTGGATGTGTTTGCGGCGTTTACCAACAAACAGTTTACCTATAAATCGAAAGATTATTTTCCTCGTTCGTCGTTTAAATGTGATGTGTCGCTGCTTCGCGACAGCTCAACATATATGGTGAAAAAATTGAAACTCGAAACGCCGATTGGACTTGTTCTTTCCGAAGGAACGGTTGACTGCCTCAAAAACAAAGACTATGCGATAAATCTTTCAATGAATGTGGAAACCACGATTGACAAAATTTTCCGTGTCCTTCCCAAAAACACCGTTGACAGTCTTGCACAATATAAATTGCGCTCCGACATTTTTGTTGAGGGCAACGTGAAGGGAAAAATCACAAAGAAAACGATGCCGGGAATAGTCTGCAATGTGGCGTGCACACGGGGAAGCGTGTTATTCGAAAAAACGAAATACAGTTTTTCAACCAAAGGCACTTTGAAAGCGAACGACATTTCGCAACTGAAATCGTATTCCTACACTTCGGTCGCCACTTCGGTTGAAACGGGAAATTCAAAATTATCACTAAAATCAGGTGAGATTACAAATTTCGACAATCCACGATTTGCAATTGATGGATTGCTCAACCTTACCATCGACGACATTGCGTTTTTGATGAAAATAAACGACTACGGCGTTGCGGGAAATGTAACGGGTACGCTTTCGTGCAGCGGATTGTGCGACGATGTTGTGAATTTTTCGCAGGATTTCTTCAAAAAAGCAAAATTCGAGGCTGATGTTCGATGCGGCAACGTGTCGGTTTCGGCGCCCGAAAATTCGCCATACGATTTCAGCAACGTGGCGGGACATTTTGTGTTTTCAGGCGGTACGGTCTCGCTCGACAGTGTGTCGGGAACATTGCAGTCGCAATCGTTCACGTTGCAGGGACGGGCGTCTGATTTTCTGCAATATGTTCTGTTTGACGACGTTAACACACATTGTAACCTCAATTGTACCATAGAAAGCATCAACGTAACACCGTTCTACGATCATTATAAATCATTGGAACCATCATCGGGAACGGGGCAATTTCTCGGAAGCATCCGCTTCGAGACGAAAAAACTTGACTTCGACCCATATTACGTGATGAATCTTGCGTCAATCATAAGATTTACCGAAAATTCAATTGAACTGTCGGAAATCAATGCAAGCACATTGCAGGGACGGCTCACAACAGGCTCGCTGAAGTTGACCGATATGCCCAACAGCACCATTAAATGCGATGCTTCGGGCGTGATAGAAAAAATGTCGGCAAAGGATATTTTCAACACGTTCGACAATTTTGACCAAACCATCATCACCGCAAACCAAATCGACGGCGCACTTTCGGGTTCTGTGAAACTTTCCACAATGATGGACAAGGACTACAATCCAATTTATTCAACAACTAACGCGCTGGCTGACATTGTGATAGAGGACGGTTCGGTGAACAACGTGGAAACGTTGATGGAAATTGGCAAAAAAATGAAAATGCAGGAGGAATTCGCAAATATCTCATTTTCAACGCTGAAAAACACAATCTGTCTGAAAAACGACACATTATATATTCCCGATATGAATATCGCGGCAAGCGCATTCGAAATGCTATTTTCGGGAAAACATAACATTGAAAATAATACTTTCAGTTATTACGCGACGATATTTCTGAAAAAAACATTGTCGCTGAAGTTCCGAAATAAAAATAAAGAAAACGAAGATTTTGGAGAAATCGAGAAGAATAACGATACAAATCTAAAGATTCCTATAAAAATTATTGGCAATCCTGATGACTATACCGTTGACTACGATTTTAAAAAATCGAAGGAAAACGTGAAGACGAGCCTCGACTCGCAAAAGTCGGAGTGGAAGGAGATTTTTGGCAAAGAATCATCGGACGAACCAACAGAGAAAAAAGAAAAAACTGAAGAACCCAAAGTTGAAACCGATTTCCAAATACAATGGGATTAATGAACGTATCCAACTACCGGACCATACGAAGAATTAAATGGTTGTTTTTCACGATAGCCGTCGTGATTTTGGTTGTTGGTTTTGTCTTCTTCAACACAACTATTAACGACATACGCAAGGAAGAACGGGTAAAAGTAATGCTGTGGGCCGATGCCGTACAACAACGCAACTCGCTGTTGGAATACGCCACAAAATTGTTCGATAAACTGAAAGACGAGGAACTTCAGAAGGTTGAGCTGTGGCGTGAATCGCAACAATTGATTATGGAAGTAGAAGATTCTCAATTCCTTACGTTCCTACTTTCGATTATAACCAATAATAAGGATATTCCTATTATTTTGACCGATGCCGACAAAAATGTGATTACCACGATGAATCTCAACGAGAATCTGTCGGTGAACAAGCCTATTCCTGCAAATATTTCGGAGCGGTTCCGCAAATACGAGCCGCTGAAGGTTTCGTACAAAGGTAAAGTAATCAATTACTTGTTTTATTCCGATTCGCAGATTTTCAACGAGTTACAGGAAATGATTAATAATATGATTCATTCCTTCATTGTGGAAGTCGCGCAGAACGCGGTTTCAGTTCCTGTGGTGATTACCAACAGCGACACGACAGACATTTTTGCCTATGGAAATATCACGGAAAAACGGATTCGTGAACTTTCATCGGAATCGGTAAAGGATTTTGTTCAAGACAATATGTATGAAAATCAGGCAATTCCAATAATGATTGACCAAAATACGGCAGGGCTGATTTTCTACAAGGATTCGGAACTCATCACCCGACTGACTTATTATCCAACCATTTTGATTATCATTTCATTGTTGATTTTGCTTGGCGCGTACGTAACATTCCGCTCGTTTGACAAACACGAGAAAGACCAACTGTGGGTTGGAATGTCGAAGGAAACCGCGCATCAGCTTGGCACACCAATTTCGTCGTTGATGGCATGGTTGGAATTGTTGAAAATGAAAGACATTGAACCTGAAGTGATTGACGAAATAGGAAAAGACATCAACCGATTGGAAACCATAGCTGGCAGATTCTCGAAAATCGGCTCACAACCCAATCTTTCGAAAGAAAACGTGGTGGAAATTGTGATGAATTCCGTCAATTATATGAAGACGAGGACGTCGAAAAACGTTGAATATAAAACAATTATGCCATCGGAGCCGATTTATGCGAAATTAAATCCGTCGTTGCTTGCGTGGGTAATTGAAAACATCTGGAAAAACGCCATCGACGCAATGCAGGGAAAAGGGCAACTTACGGTTGAGGTTTCTCAGGAAAATTCCATTGTGAATATTGATGTGACCGACACGGGTAAAGGTCTGCCACGAAAGAAGTTCAAGACGATTTTCAATCCTGGATATACCACCAAATCGCGTGGTTGGGGATTAGGATTGAGTTTGGCACAACGCATTGTAAAAGAATATCATAACGGAAAAATTGTAGTAAAATCGTCGGAAATTGACAAAGGCACCACCATTCGGGTGAGTTTGCCCATCATTACATAAATTGCTATGAATACACCTATTGATTATCAGTATATTATCCGTTTGGGTTGGAAAGAATACAACCCGCAGCGCGAAATTGCCGATGTGCAGGATTTGAGCGTGAATGTGTCAACCAACAAGGTTTTCAAACTCACGTTGGTTGATGGCGGTTGCCTGATGGTGAAGGTTTCGAGTTTTGGAAAATTCGAGAATTTCAAGGACGACCACACAATTATTAATGTGCTTGCCAACAACTTGGAATATCCCTATGAATCGTTCCTGTCGAGTTCGCTGATGAAGAACGACGAATTGTTTTTATACCGCTACGAAGACACTGTTGCCGATGTGTGGATGGTGTTCTACCGTCCAGTACGAATTGCGGAACGGCTTCCTAAACGGCTGAGCGACAATCAAGTGCGGATTTTCGGACAAGAAATGGCGAAGTTCCACAAAATGTGTGCGAAATTAGCGCCAGTATTGCCGCATTCATCGAAAAATCTGCAAAAAGACATTATGCAATTGATGCGAAACCTCGAAAATCCCGAACATGCGGAGCAATTTCGTGGCAATGTGGATTTAATCCGCGAGCAATGCAATATTTTCCTGAAAAATATTGATGAATTAGGATTCAATTCGTTTCCGAAAATTCCTGTGTTTGTGGATTGGAACATTGGAAATTTTTCGGTTCGGAGCGACGGCTCGCTCTATTCCCGTTGGGACTACGACTGGTTTCGAATGAGTTCGCGCATAATGGATTTTTATATGTGCAGCCGCGTGGTTTCAAATATTGGCGACAAGACCGATTTCAGCTACACCGCCACGCAGCTCAACGAGGAACGATTCCTTATGTTTTTGGAGGAATACCACGCAATTTTCCCGCTGACCGAAAACGAAGTCCGCTTTATCAAGGAAGCCTACCGATTCTTTATTCTGCATTATGTAATCAGCAATGGCATCTACTTCTTCTCCGACAGTTATGCGAAAAAGCTGAAAAAAGAAGCTGTGGAACAATATTTTCCAGCGTTGGACGCTGTTTTCAATGCAGATTTGATTTTGCGGAGATTGGAGATAAAATCATAAGGTTCAGATTCTCTAATGCGCCTCAAGCCAATTGTTTCCAACGCCCATTTCGGCTATCAGCGGAACTTTGAGCGACACGGCGTTTTGCATTTCTTCTGAAACGATTGTTTTCATTGTTTCCAATTCATCAGGAAAAACATCGAAATTCAATTCGTCGTGAACTTGCAAAATCATGCGGCTACGCATATTCATTGATTTCATCCGCTCGAAAATGCGAATCATCGCAATTTTTATAATGTCGGCGGCAGAACCTTGTACAGGTGCATTGATGGCGTTTCGCTCGGCAACGCCACGAATTGTGGCATTTTGCGAATTAATGTCTGGCACATAACGACGACGGGCAAACATGGTTTCCACATAGCCTTTTTCGCGTGCCGAATTAATGTATGAATCCATCAACGCCTTTACTTTTGGATAATTTGCAAAATAGCTGTCAATCAACTCTTGCGCTTCTTTGCGGGGAATATTTAAGTTTTGTGACAAACCAAACGCCGTTGTTCCGTAGGAGATGGCGAAATTCGCCGATTTTGCCTTTCGGCGTTGGTCAGAAGTGACTTCGCCAAGAGGGACATTGAAGATTTTTGCCGCCGTTGCACTGTGAATATCTTCGCCATTCTGGAAGGCGGAAATAAAATGCTCGTCACCGCTGAAATGCGCAATCAGCCGCAATTCTATCTGTGAATAGTCGGCAGAAAGGAAGGCATTGCCTGCTTGCGATGGAATGAACACCTTGCGGATTTCGCGTCCCATTTCGGTACGAACGGGAATGTTTTGCAAGTTCGGATTTGTGGAACTCAACCGTCCCGTTGCAACAACCGCCTGATTAAACGAAGCGTGGATGTTTCCCGTGCGTTTGTTCACCAACAATGGAAAACTATCAATGTAGGTTGACAGCAATTTTTTCATTTCCCGATATTCCAAAATCAGAGGCACAATCGGATGTGCATCTTTCAGTTTATCAAGAACTTCCTCGCCAGTGGCATATTGTTTCGTTTTTGTTTTTTTAGCTTTTTCGGTGATTTCAAGTTTATCAAACAAGATTTCGCCCAACTGTTTCGGAGACCCTATATTGAATTGAGTTCCAGCGTGTTCGTATATTTTTGCTTCGATTTCGGAAACTTTTGCGGAAATCACTTTCGACAACTCTTTCAACGCCTCGGAATCAATTCGTACGCCTGTCATTTCCATTTCGCTCAATACGGGTGCCAACGGACATTCTATTGTTTTATACAATTCATATTGCCCAAGTCGTTTCAGCTCAGTTTCCAACAACGGTGTGGCTTGAAAAATGCAGTCGGCTTGTTCGCCGAAAATGTTTCGAACATCGTTGAGTGGCACATCGAAAAACGAAAACTGTCCAAGTTTTTTCCCCACAACGTCCTCAATTCTAATACAATTATGCGACAATGTTTGACGCGCAATTGTTTCCAACGAATGGCGTGTCTCGGGCTGCAAAATATAGTGCGCCAACATACAATCGTGTAACTCGCCGCCTAAGCGGATACCGTATTTTGACAACAAAGACACCGCATATTTGAGGTCATAGGTGTATTTTGTGCTACACGATGCAAATATGGGAGAAAATTTTGTAATTAATTCATTTACAGTTTGTTCGTCTTTTGGAAATGGAAGATAATGTGCCTCGCCGTTATTCCACGAAAACGCGATACCCACAAGTTCGGCATTGATTGCCTCCTGCGAACTTCCACACACAGCGAATGAATATTCTAGCTGTTTCGAAAGCGTCTTCGCAAAAGAATCAATCTGCGTTACTATTCGGTAATTCCCTGTAATTTGTTGAGGTTCAGCTTGCTTTTGTACTTGCGGAGTTTCCGTGGCAAACAAATCCAATTGCAATGAACCATCTTGTTTTTCTTCATTTTTTACAACAATTTTTTTCGGCTCTATAGTAGTTTGCAACATTCGTTGCGCAAGTCCAAACAACTCAAGTTCGTTGAATTTTGCTTGAAGAGCTTCTTTGTTATATTCTTCTTTTTCAAAGTTATACGAATCAAAATCAATAGGAACGCTTGTGCAGATTGTTGCTAATTTCTTCGACAGCAGCACTTGTTCCTTTGCTTCGACAAGTTTTTCCTTTTGTTTGCCTTTCAATTCGTTGATATGCTCATAAATGCCTTCAATGCTGTCGAATTGTGAAATGAGCGCCTTCGCAGTTTTTTCACCAACGCCGGGAGCTCCGGGAATATTATCGGAGCTGTCGCCCCAAAGTCCTAATAAATCAATTACTTGTTCTGGCCGTTGAATGCTGAATTTGTCTGCAACCTGTTTCGGTCCCATTATGTCGATGCCATTGTGACCGAGGCGGTACATATAAATAGTGTCCTCAACGAGCTGTGCGTAATCCTTGTCGGGCGTGACCATATAAACCATAAAGCCCTTGCGTGACGCTTGTTTTGCCAGAGTGCCAATCACGTCATCGGCCTCGTAGCCTTCAACTTGCACAACGGGAATATTCATTGCCTTTACAATGTCGAACACTTCTGGAATAGAGGCCTTCAAATCTTCGGGTGTCGCTTGTCGGTTGGCTTTGTAGCTTTCATACATCTCGTGGCGGAACGTTTTGCCTTTAGGGTCGAACACCACGCCGATGTGGGTTGGTTTTTGCGAACGAATCATTTCGTAAAGCGTGTTCACAAAGCCAAACACCGCCGATGTGTTCACGCCCTTGGAATTCACACGGGGATTGTTTATGAACGCAAAGTATGAACGATACAATACTGCATGACCATCTATCAAAAAAAGTTTTTTTTCTTCCATAGCAAAACCTATTTACAATATTCCTGTTGCATCCGAAGCATTTCGTCGCCATACATATCTGTGAAACCATTGTCGAGAGCGAGTTTTACTGTTTTGCAGATTTCTTTCGCTGATGCTCCTTTTGCCTGCAACGCATACGCTTTGTTTCGGTATGCGTAAGAATTCGACGGATTCAATTGTATTGATTTGTTGATGTAATCCAGCGAGGTCTGAATCTTCCCGAGTTTTAAGTACGCCCACCCGGCATTATTGAGGGCGTATGCGTCATCAGGATTGCTATTCAGAACTTTATCAAAATATGTTATAGCAGATTCATACTCTCCCTGTTCCGACTTGCACAATCCCATATTAACCAGAGCTTCAATACTTTGTGGCATTTGGGCGAGAATCTTTTCAAGAGCCCATTCCGCTTCGGGAAAACGGTTTAAATAAATTGCGCTTGCCGAAAGATTAGTAAGAAGGCTGATATTAGTGGAATCCTTGTGGCACAACGGTTGCAAAAGTTCAAATGCCTTTTCGTTTTGATTTGTAAGCACATACATAGCGCCCAAATTCGCTTCGAAAAACACTTTCGTGGAATCGCCGGAGTAGAGCAACGACAACACTTTTAAGTGGCTATGAATCGCCGATTGGTACTTTTCAAACTCAACTTCCCACAATGCTTTTTCCATCCACGCTTCCACGCAATTGGAGTCAATGGAAATCGCCGCTTCTAACGAATGGAGCTCCGCTAAGTAGTTTTTCAGTTCCTTGTAGCATTTTGCACGGTGAACGTAGTAGTCGGAACGCAACGGGCACACGCCCAGCACCTCGTTGACCACTTCGAGCGAACCTTGATAATCTTTGGAATCAAAAAGGGAAAGTGAGACCGAGTAAAGAGAATCACATTTTTGGCTTTGGGCAGCAAACGCCAGCGCACAGGCTGCTAATATGCCAAAAATGCGTTTCTTCATACGGATTAGTCATTCTTTTTGAACGGATTGTAAAATTCTCTAATTTTTCCTTTTTTCGTTGTTTTACGGGCTCCCGGTTTGTAGTCCTTGTTTTCGTAGCGGTCGCGTGCCTCGTCCTGTTTTTTCTCAAGAGCTTTGGCGCGTTTGCGTGTTGCTGCGTTCGGGTGGGAACCCATTTGGTTGTGTTTTGCGGAATTATAACGGTACGAATATTTCTCGTTTTGTTTCATTCGTTTCACCGTCTTTTTATTCTGCATGCGCTTACGGCTTGCTTCGTAGCGTTCGGTGTGTTCTTTTTCCTTTTTAGCCTGAAGTTTCGCTTGTTCTTTTTTGCTCAAATGAGTGGTTTTGTTCACGCTTGATTTAAAGTTGTCCTGTTGCTTCATTTGCTTTTTGCTTGCGCGCGAAGCTTTTGGAGCGCTCACTTTTTCCTTACGGTGACTTGTTTTCCGTGATTGAACTGTTTCATCGTCGTCGTACTGGGCGAATGCGGTTGTACCCACCACCAATAAACCTAATAATAGAACTAATTTCTGTAATTTCATCTCTACAATCAATTTTCCGAGCCAAAAGTAGTCAATATACGTTTATGAAAAACAATGTGTTAATAAAAAATCAAAACTGATATTCTCACCATTGTTCATCAAATTCAGAAATCCATTTTGTTCCATTTCTTTCGGCGGCGAAAGAAACGGAACCCAACTCAGTCGGGAATTCGTGTTTACAAAAATTTTGGTCTGATGTGACGGCGTTCATTAACTACTTTTTATCGTTAAAACAAAATAATAGGAAAAAGTGAATTGACAAATGTGATTACATATAACAGAAGTAGATAATTGCAATTCATAATAAATAGTGATTGCCAATTTTCAAAGAATGGAATATTTTTGCAAAGCAAAATTTTAAGGAATGAAACTTTCGGAGTTAAAAAACGGTGAAACCGCCGTGATTGTAAGGGTTTCCGGACACGGAGGGTTTCGGAAGAGAATAATGGAAATGGGCTTTGTCCGTGGGCAGGATGTGACCTCGGTTATAAACGCACCAATGAACGACCCTATCAAATACTCAATAATGGGGTACGATGTTTCATTGCGCCGAAGTGAAGCGGAACTTATCACGGTGCTTTCGCCTGAAGAAGCCGACGCAATGCTTTCGGCGGAAGACGCAAAAGCTCCGAATTACTATGCCTGCGGTGAATGTTGCGCCTGCAATAATGGATGTTTCTCAAATCTTCATAAAACTACCCAACGAAATATCATCAACATTGCGTTTGTGGGAAATCCCAACAGCGGAAAAACATCGTTGTTCAACGCTCTTTCGGGTGGTCACGAACATGTGGGCAACTATAGCGGCGTGACAGTTGATATAAAAACAGGTCATTTTAACTATCGTGGCTATCATTTCAACGTGACTGATTTACCAGGAACATATTCGTTATCAGCATATTCGCCAGAAGAAGTGTACGTTCGTCGGCATTTGAAGGATTCTTTGCCCGATGTGATAATCAACTCGGTGGTTGCTTCGAATTTGGAACGGAATTTATATCTGACAACCGAATTGATTGACTTAAACCAGCGCGTGGTGGTCGCATTAAACATGTACGACGAACTGGCGGCAAGCGGAGCTAAACTTGACTACGAAAAACTTGGTTCCATGATGGGCATACCAATGGTCCCAACTGTTGCAAAAAACGGACAAGGGCTTGATAAACTGCTTGATACGGTGATAGAATTGTTCGAAGGAAAGAATGCGGAAGCCCGTCACGTACATATAAATTATGGTAGCGTGATGGAACCCGAAATCACTGCGTTGAGCGAGATTTTACATAAGGCGACCGACTTGCCACAAGAATTTCCGGCACGATACTGGGCAATCAAACTGATAGAAAACGACAAAGAGGCAATTTCGGTGCTTCAATCCTGCGAACAATATCAGGAATGGACGGAAATAGCGAAATCTTCGGCGGAAATGATTCAGCGTCAGTTGGATACTGATGTGGAAACTGCACTGAGCGATGCAAAATATGGTTTTATTTCGGGCGCATTGCACGAAACATTCACCGAAGGTAAAGTTGATATAAACAAATATACAAGAAGAATAGATAAGCTGGTGGCTAACAGGTGGTTAGGTTTCCCATTTTTTATTTTCTTAATGTGGCTGATGTTCTATGTGACATTCGAACTTGGTTCGTATCCACAGGATTGGATTGAAATGGGATTCAGTGCGTTAGCCGATTGGTTCAATTCAATTTTGCCCGAAAATTTCCTACGTTCATTGATTGTTGATGGTATTCTCGCCGGGATTGGAGCAGTTTGTTCGTTTGTCCCCAACATTTTGCTGTTGTACTTGTTTATCTCGCTGATGGAAGATTCTGGCTATATGTCGCGGGCGGCGTTTATTATGGACAATCTGATGCATAAGATGGGACTTCACGGAAAGTCGTTCATCCCAATGCTGATGGGATTTGGCTGCAATGCGCCGGCAATTATGGCAACGCGAACAATCGAGAGCCGAAGTAGCCGACTTATAACAATGTTGGTGATTCCATTTATGTCGTGTAGCGCACGGTTGCCGATTTATGTGTTGTTTACGGGGACGTTCTTCCCCAATCACGCTGCAACGATGATGATTTTGCTCTATATTACAGGTATTTTAGTGGCGGCAATCAGTGCGAAATTGCTTCGTATTGTGAAATTTGGCGAAGACGAGACTCCTTTTGTTATGGAACTTCCTCCATATCGAATGCCAACGGCACTTGCGGTATTGAAACACATGTGGGAAAAATGCGTGCAGTATCTTCGAAAAATCGGAACGGTGATACTTGGTGCATCTGTCATAATTTGGGTGTTGAGTTATTTCCCCCGTCCAATGATTGAAGAAACAACCGAAACGGGCGAAACCATATTGGTAGAGGCTCCAGCAGGCGAAGTTGATTGCGAGAATTCATATTTAGGCAAATTCGGGAAAATTATAGAACCCGTTATGCGACCATTGGGATTTGATTGGAAAGCAAGCGTGGCTGTTGTGGCGAGTCTTCCAGCTAAAGAAATCGCTGTCAGCACATTAGGCGTGTTGTATGGAAATATTGACGAAGATTCTCTTGGTGAAGCTCTAATAAAATCAGGCTCGTATTCTCCGGCTGTGGCACTGGCAATGATGATATTCATGTTACTCTGTTTCCCTTGCTTGGCGACAATAGCCGCAATATACGGAGAGTCAGGCAAAAAACGCTGGGCGGCATTTACAATTATATACAACACCCTTGTCGCTTGGATACTTGCCTTTATTGCGTTTAAAGTTGGAAATGTGTTTTTATAATTTTTTTTAAGTTTTGTTTGACGGAAAAGGCGGATTCATTTCCGCCTTTTTTATTTCTCAATAATGCCGCCAGCAACCAAATCGTTGTCTTCGTAGAAAACCGCCGACTGCCCCGGAGTGACTGCCCATACCGGATTTTCGAATGAAACCTTGTACCAGCCATTTTCCTGCCGTTCCACCATGCATGGAGCAGGTTGCGTGTTGTAACGGATTTTGACGCATAATTTCTCCACAGGATCAAACGAGTCGTATTTTGAAAAATGCACGTTCGACACGTATAATTCCCGTGTGAGCAAATCATCGCGGAAACCAATTTTTATTGTATTCGCCTCTTTGTCAACCGATTGCACGTATGCGGGAATGCCCAACGCAATGCCCAAACCTTTCCGTTGTCCAATTGTGTAAAACGGAAATCCTTGATGCTCACCGATTTTTTTGCCATCCATGGAAAGAAAATCGCCCTTTTTTATAATAGAGTCAATGTCTGGCACATAGCTTCGTAAAAATCCACGATAATCATCGTCGGGAATAAAGCATATTTCCTGACTTTCAGATTTTTCTACTAAATCTATAAATCCGTGTTTTTCAGCGAGTTCCTTAATTTCGTTTTTTTTGTATTTACCCAGCGGAAACAGCGTTTTCGACAATTGTTCCTGCGAAAGATGCCACATCACGTAGGATTGGTCTTTGGTGGTATCAACACCACGGGTGACAAAATATTTTCCATCTTTCGACGAAATTTGCGCATAGTGTCCAGTGGCGATTTTCTCGCAGCCCAATTCTTCAGCTTTTTGCAGAATATATTTCCATTTTACGTTTGGATTGCAGACCACACACGGATTTGGTGTACGGGCGTTCATATATTCATCAACGAAATTCCGCACAACGCACGCTTTGAACGCATCTTTCACATCGACAACATAATGTGGCACGCCAAGTTTTTGTGCAAATGCACGGGCATCGTCCACCGATTTGGAACTACAGCATCCTGTTTGAATTTCGCCCGAATCCCACAACTGCAATGTGATTCCAACCACCTCATATCCTTGTTCCTGCAGCAGCAAAGTAGTAATGCTACTGTCGATTCCGCCACTCATTGCAACTGCAACTTTTTGTTTTTTCATAACGCATCCTTATTTTGACAAACAGAACCTCCGTAAAATCTTTCTAATTGACTCAGCACCAACTTGTTCTATCACTTGTTCGGTGATTTCATAAAATTGTGCCGCCACCACATCGTCGTTTGCGGCAATATGCTCGTATGAGGCGACCGTGCATTCATATACCATATCGCAGGTGAAATACATCACTCCGCCATATACGTATGTGTTTGGGAATGAGCCTTTATAGTCCTTCGACACAATTTCGAGTTCCAATTCTTCCTTAATTTCCCGACACAACGCCGTTTCCGCCGATTCCAACGGATCAACAAAGCCACCTGGCAAATCAAGTGTGCCTTTTCCTGGGTCAAATGCCCGTTTGGTCAGCAACACACGGTTTTGGAAATCCCGAATAATTGCTGCCACAGCCGTTGCCGCGTTGTAATAAAACACAAATCCGCACGTTCTGCATTTGCTTGCCTTTACGCCATACGGTTCAAACTGCTCGCATCCGCAACGAGGACAATATTGCAAAACGTTCTGAGGATGAAATGTTCTGTCCATTACTTGTTCCTTTTCTTGTTTACAAATGGTTTCTTCGTTGTTTTCCCCTTGTGGAATCGGGGATTTCCGTGAGGTTTGGTTCCCATTCCATTCTTTTTATACCAAAAGAAAAACGACTTTTGTTTGTCTTTTTCATCTTTCGTTTTTGCCGAAAAAACTGGCTCCAACGTGTATGGATTTACGCCTGTGTAAAACATTGTGGTTGAGAGCGTCATAGGTGTTGGTGTGAAATCCTGCACTTGTTCGGGCATCACGTGAAGAGAACGGAGCCGTTGTTCCAATTTGCTCATATCCTGTGCCTTACAACCAGGGTGTGACGAAATGAAATAGGGGATGATTTGCTGTTTCAAGCCATATTTTTGATTCAATTCGTCGAATGTCTTTTTAAAATCCTCGAACAACGAAAACGACGGCTTACGCATCAGTTTCAAAACGGAATCTTCCGTATGTTCGGGTGCCACTTTCAACCGTCCTGACACGTGTTTGCGAATCAACTGCGACATATATTCGTGTTCGCCTTCGGCTCCATGCAACAAATCATAGCGAATGCCGCTACCGATAGTTATGTGTTTGATTCCAGGAATCCGTTCCACACGTTCGTATAAACGAACTAAACGGATATGACTGTCGTTCAAATTCTTGCATTTTTGCGGGAATAAACATGACGGTCGTTTGCATTTTTCGCACAAACGTTGGTCTCTGCCGTGCATGCCATACATATTTGCCGATGGCGCGCCCAAATCGGTTATATGTCCTTTGAAATGAGGCGATTGTGCAATTTTCTCCAGTTCAGCGATAATGGATTCTTCGCTTCGGCTTGCAATAAACTTGCCCTGATGTGCTGAAATAGTGCAGAAACTGCACGCACCGAAACAACCACGGTGAATTGTCACCGAATCTTTTATCATATCAAATGCAGGAATCGGTGGCTTTTTCGCATAGCGGGAGTGGGGGAGACGGGAATATGGCAAAGCATATACTGCATCAAGTTCTTCGGTGGTCATTGTTGGATTTGGTTCATTTACAATAACATACGAATCCCCGAATCGTTGTGCGATTTTTTCTGGTTTGCACAAGTTAGATTGTTCTTCGATGATGCGGAAATTTTTGGCATCAAGAATTTTGTTTTTCAGGCAATCTTCGTAGGAATACAGTTCCACAGGCTTTTTCGCACAGCCGTCAATCGACGGAGCCACATACGCCGTCTGTGGAATTTCTGTCATTTCAGAAATAGTTTTGCCTTCCTGCAATGCTTTGGCAACTGCAACAATGGCTTGTTCGCCCATTCCATACACCAGCAAATCGGCTTTGCTGTCAATTAAGATTGATTTTTTATATGAATCAGACCAATAGTCGTAGTGCGAAAATCGGCGGAGCGAAGCCTCTATACCGCCAATAACCACGGGAGTTTCGGGGAAAAGTTGTTTCAAAATGTTGGAATAAACCGTTACAGCGTAATCTGGCCGTTGTCCCGCCAATCCGCCCGGCGTGTAGGCATCGTTGGAGCGGAGTCGTTTTGTGGCGGTATAATGGTTCACCATAGAATCCATACTGCCCGAATTTACGCCGAAAAACAAACGTGGCTTGCCCAATTTCTTAAAATCCCGTAGGTCGTCACGCCAATTCGGTTGTGGAACCACGGCGACACGAAACCCCGCATGCTCCAGCATGCGGGCAATTATTGCCGTGCCAAACGCAGGGTGGTCAATATACGCATCGCCCGATATGAGAATCACATCAACGTAATCCCATCCCAGACGTTCCATTTCCTTTTTCGACGTAGGTAATTCCACTTGCAAATGATTTTTGCAAAAATAGGAAATTTCCCAACGTATTCTCGTTTTCAAAAAAAGTGTATTTTTGCCCCCGTCAAATAATAAACAGATAAAGTCATTCTTATGAAAAAATACATCTTTCCCTTATTGATAGCCATCTTCACGGCAATACAGACATTCGCCTACGATTTTACGGCAGTGAGTCCGAGCGGACATACACTCTTTTACGATATCATAGACTATGAACAAAAATACGTCCGATTAGTTCCCGAATTTGATGACGACGACAATTACGACACCCCTCCTGCCGGAGATTTAATAATTCCCGGGGAAGTAGAGTTTGAGGGTGAAACATATTCTGTAATATCAATTGAAAGTTCATGTTTCAGAAGATGTACCAAAATTACATCTGTAATAGTGCAAGAAGGTATTAAAAGTATCGAGAGTAATGCCTTTGGAGATTGTTCTAAAATAAAGAATATTGTCCTTCCTAATTCCCTTGAAGAACTCGATTACCCATTTGTATTTTGTACAAGTTTACAATCAATAACACTTTCCAATTCGCTTACAACGATATGCAACGGTCTTTTTTGGGGTTGTGAAAGTTTGGAATCTGTTGTGATTCCAAATTCCGTTACTTCAATGGGAACTTCTGTATTTTACCTTTGCGCAAACCTGAAGTCTGTCACTCTTCCCGAAGGAATTACAAAAATCAAACAGAGTACCTTCGCAAAATGCAACAATTTATCGTCTGTCAACATTCCAAGTACAGTTACTTCAATTGGTATGGAGGCATTTCTGGAATGTGAAAATCTCACATCAATTGTCATTCCTGCATCGGTACAAGATATTGACGTCAGCGCATTTATTTATTGTGAGAATTTACAGACTGTCGTTATAGAATCGGAAACGCCGCCTTCATTGGGTGAGAATGCGTTTCCCCGAAACGAAAATCTCAAGATTTACGTCCCTTGTGACGCCATAGACGATTATCTGGGAAACGAGGACTGGATGCCGTATAAATCAATGATTACGTCCGCAGCCCACAATGTGTTCGTTAAATCTTCAAATAACGAATATGGGTATGTAACAATTGAGGAGAAAAACGCTTGTAGCGAGGAACATACAGCAATCATAACGGCTTATTCAAAGGACGACGACAATTATCAGTTTAACCATTGGGACGATGGAAACAAAGAAAATCCACGTACAATCACCGTTACAGAAGATCTTTCGTTTACGGCTATTTTTGGCAAAAAACCAAAAATTCTCAATTTAGAAACAACAAATCCTATCTGTACTTCGGCAACAGGTTCGGCTTCGTTCGACGTAACCAATGGCGTTAGCCCATACACCGTACTTTGGAACGACGGTAACACCGACAATCCTCGTAGCGAAATGACCCCTGGCAAATACTATTTTGTTGCAACAGATGCCGAAGGTTATACTTCCGATACGACATACGTCACCCTTTATCCTAACGAAGACAATATGTCGCAGATTTCGTTGGATCCTACCGATCCAATTTGCGAGACAGAAAATGGTACAATTACAGCAACGGTGAGCGAAGGAACAGAACCATATACCTATAATTGGGGCAAGGCAAAGATAAAAGAATCCACGTTTGAGAACTTTGAAGATGGGATAACCAACAACCAATTCTATCTATGGGAAATCAACGTAGAAAATGGAGATTATTACATGGTTGATATTCCCATCGAAAATAGTGGTGCAGCCAACTCTGAACAAGCTATTCACGTACAAGGTAATGAAAATGACAATGTAATATACCTACTGCAATTATATCTATCCGATGAACTATCTTTAAACCACGCGACATCTAACTCTTACGGGGTTTCGTTCTACCACAAAGGTTCGTCGGCTGAATTCAATATCTCTATTGATGGTTATGAATCAAATGGAAATTTCACAATTCCGTATCATAGCGATTGGACGAAAGTTGACCTTTCATGGCAAGAAATGAATATTGCACCATATCAAATACCATACATAAGTGAAATATACTGGAATATAAATACCAATCCTGATTTCTGGATAGACGAACTATCCATTTTGGCATACGACGACGATGCCGAATCGTTCTCATCGGAAAAAGAGGTGCAAAATTTAGCTGCTGGTCAATACATGTTCTCCGTAACCGACAGTTATGGATGTAAGACAATCGCAACAACATCTTTGAACAAAGATTATTCTGTTGTTCCTTCAATTGAATTGAATTCATCTAATCCTATCTGCGAAACTGAAAACGGTACCATTACAGCAACGGTGGGTGAAGGAGCTGAACCATACACATACAAATGGTCTGACGGGGCAACCGACAAAGACAGAGAAAATCTGGCAGAAGGCGAATATACCCTAACCGTTACCGACGCATACGGTTGTGCCACATCGGAAACTGCCACACTTGAAAAGAATTACAACGTTTTGCCTAAATTTTCATTCGACATAAAAAATCCTATCTGCGAAACCGAAAATGGAGAAATCACCACAACCGTCACAAGCGGAACGGAACCATATTCGTTTACGTGGACCAACATCTTACCTATACTTGTAAGTGATTTTGAAGATGG